>Ga0302242_1000070_pt1 | contig 126299 bp, 115 predicted proteins | sample AAG_UR_Lys_MG_FD_193510 | JGI IMG/M metagenome (GOLD analysis project Ga0302242, IMG submission 193510) | Enriched activated sludge microbial communities from anaerobic digester in WTTP, New Holstein, Wisconsin, United States - AAG_UR_Lys | ecosystem: Engineered > Bioreactor > Anaerobic >...
GGATGTGCAATTTAACAACTTTTTGTTTTGTTTCATCCGTAATCTTTTGCATAATGAACTCCTTTTCTAATAGATATTATTTTAATCTATTAGATAGAAGTGTTACAAGTTCAATATACCATTACAAACGAAATGAGGTATACAAGAATACCGAAGTTGGTCAAGAAGTACATTTTCTCAAGAAGAACTTGGGATATTATCCATACAAATAAAGCCGTCAATAAAAAGGCAATTGGTTTATTTAACCTTTTTTGTTTGATATCAGTTATGAGTTGACCATCAAAATAATAAACTTTAACTCTCGTTTTATTTTGATTGAACGCAATGCCATTATTAAATGATTCTCCACTTATTGGTGACTTCTTCTCTTTATTCATAATGCGAAAATTTCCTTATCTTTACTTCCAAATAATTATATGCTTAAAATCAACAGTCACACCTCTGCGGAAGTCAAATTGTCTGATGAAACCGTTTCATTTACTATCGAACTCTCCACATATTCCCTTGTATACTCCCTTAAAGCTTTTACCCTAATCAAAGGAATCTTCGCCAATCCAAATATTGCATTCTTAAATCCATCGTTCTCTTTGCTCTTCTCTTTCTCATGTGATTTGTCATCAAGCTCTATTGCATATTTTGGCTTCAAACTACTATCACACACCAGAAAATCTATGTGCTTCTTGTTGATTTTATTGAAATATGCCATATAGTTCTTTGTATCAGTTCCCTTCACCTCGAACAAATCCTTCAATCCGACTTTTGGACATATCAAAAGACCATTCTCATCAGTGAACTTTTTCAGCTCGTTATAGAATTTATACTCGTTAGGGGATAAAAGATACTTGAATCGGTAAGGCAGGTTCTCAAGATTTGTTATCGGCTTCTCTGTGTCTTTGGATTTCTTTTTCAGATTGGTATAGATGACATAGATGACAAAGACAGCTGCTATTATATAAGAGTATTCCATTTTCCCCTCCAGTTACTGGGTAATGCATAAGATGCAGTAAGAAATGTATTTGGACTTTGGATGGGCTGATTTTTAACCTGTGAATATTATATCACTTAATGTATAATACTGTATAAAAAATCCAAATATTTTTCTTCATATAATCACACATCGATAATCACCAAAAACCACTTATTATATATACCTTTTCATCCTCAAATCAGCTCATTCACTCCATATCGACCAATAAATGACAGGTTATATTCCTTACCAAGTAACAGTTATATTCTCCTCCTTCCACCAAACAACTTGAACCAAGTGTAAATCCCCTTATCTATGGGAGCATCCTTCTCTTCAAGCAAATCCTGTTCATCTAAGACATAACTGACCAAATCGCAGCCTACATGTCACTCTTGTAAATTTCTTCCGATTCAAGTCCTAAAACAGTTTTAAATCGGTTATTATTTCATATTTTGTTCTTTCTCACCATTAATTTGCAATTGATATAGACTCAATGTTGCATTTTGTACAAATATAAAAGCGGTATATCCTTTTTATAATTTTCCTTATACCATTTTTATTTATGTACAAATTATTAAGTCAAATAAGGGTGTACCATTTTTATATTTGTACAAACTGAATTAGTGCCAAAGTTGAAAACATCGATATCTTTATGTGTCATCAAATGAATTGAATACCAAATCAATTATTTTTCTTTGCTTCTGCGGAAAGTCCCATGGCAAAAGATACGGCAGTTTGACTTTAGATTCAACGCCATTCATGAAGTCTTCCAAGGTATAATTCTCTCCTTTATTGATTTTTTCGAGCAACTCTTCTCCAGTTACCATAAGAATAGTCCTCGCATCTTGTGCTATCGATTTGTTATATCTATTTTCCGCATCCGTTATTAACATTTCCTTTAGCATTGTGACAAGCTCCTTCTTATATTTTAATAATTCAGCATTAGGCAATTTGACAAAAGGCTTTTTCAACGTAATGTAGTATGATTTATATACACCCTCCCAACCGTAATCATCCGCAAATTTTTCATTACATTTACCAAGATAATCCTCGAACTCATTTTTGACTTTGAGTATAAACAGATTTTTATATCCAGTTTCTTTAAGAATCGCTTTTTTTGTTGCCTTTATATAGGCGACCTCGTCAATATTTGCTTCATGCCAAAGAGTAAAACTTTTATAGTGATATGATTCGCTAAAACCAATTGTTCCATCAGTTCTCATCTTATTTAGTGTTCTGAACACAGTAGAGCTTATCCTATCCTGCGCATAACACAGCGAAAGTGTTATATCATATTCGGAATAAAACTCTGATTTCTCAAAATATTCCGCTTCATAATATAAGCTGTAATTCGTAATACCTATTTTCTCAAGCAAACCAAGGTATGTGATTTCAACATTCTTAGTAGCGGCATCAAACAAAGAATTGATAATCAGCTTTTCCAATGGCTCAAAGTATTTTGAGTTGTTGCCTTTATGCCTGCCATCTTCAGGCTTTACAACTGTTCTGTTATCGTTCTTAGGCAGTATTTTTTGATATTTCTCACGTACAACGTATCTGCGACCATTCTTTTCAATATTCATATATCTTTGGATTTCTTTTAACTGGGATATTTTTGAGTTACCAGTTGTCTTTGGCTGCTCCAAAGCCATACATAAATCAATATAACTATATTCTTTTCCCACTATGATTTTATGCAAATGCTTAAGTATTGGATATTTATCTTCAATTTCATCTTGGTTATACATCACATCTACTCCTTTCTAAACAATTATTTTCACCGCACAAATAAAATGCCGATTTTAAGGGTTAGAGTGATGGGAAAATCCATTACTGGTGAGTAGGCAATAATGGATTCTCTCCACTCTGTATGTGTCCATAAGTTAAAACTCCTATATAGGTTCAAGTTGCTAGTTTGAGTATTTCTTAAGTCCTTCATCAAATATTGGATAGACCTTGTTGTAAATCTCCAAGTATTCAATTTGGTCAAATCCTGCAACAACTTCTAATCTTTGGAATAATTCTGCCTCATACAGCAACCCTTCTATCCTGAAATTTTTATTGAGTTCGTTGATATAACAATAGGAAAGTTCATATAGGTCATTCAGCATATCTCTATATATTTCACAATTCATAATGTCATCAATATTTTCCGTTAATTTTTTAAGTAACGAAAAATATATTGTGAAATTGTGCTTTATGAAATATTTATCAGTTTTGCAGTATTTTTTATCATATGCCCCCCTTTCTAAATTATTATTAACTTTCATAATGGATTCAATTTCTTCTTCAAGCAATTCACAAATACTCCTGCAAATCATATAACGATACATCAATTCTTCTGTTCCGATATATTCAACCAACTCCATATAATTCAGTCTTTTATATTCTTCACTATCTTTGCCTCCAGTTGATTCTGTTATACTTCTCAGTTCGTCATATTTAGAAACTATTTTGTGTTTCCTTACCAAATGGTCAAGCATTCTGAGTTCTTTATTGATTTCCATTTCCTTTACCTCATTTCTCAGTGCATCATAATCTACTACAGCTCTTTCAACTCTGGATTCATGCACTATACTATTATCGTTTTTCATTTTTACTCCTTTTTCCATATCCATGAGAAATAACTGCTATTTTCCTTGAATCTCTATCTCTTTTTAACCTCCTCTCTTTTAGTATTTTATGATTGCCTTATCTATGGACATAGTATATCATGATATATATTACTTCAAAAAGATTACCATAATATTTTTTACAATGCCTTTTCATATTTTAGTATTTTATTAAATACCTTTGGAGGTTTCTGTATGGAATACAATAAAGACAAAAAAGACCTGACAGCGTTCCGCTTGAAGGACTTGAGAAAGAAATATAAGTTATCTCATGAAAAATTGGCTGAAGAGCTGAGTAAAAAATATTTTAAGGATGATAGCGGTGGGATTTTCAAACGAACTGGAGATTCCCCCGTATATGATAAAGACATCGCTCCAACTTGCACGATATCATCTGGCGTTCTTAAGAATTATGAACTTTCGACCACCAGTGATGTTGCTCCCTCAAGAATGAAGGCAGGTTATGGAATGAGCATATCTTATATTGCCATGTTAGCTGATTTCTATGATGTTTCCGTTGATTATCTGCTTGGGCTGGAGCGCTATCCTAGCAAGGATTTGGATGTCAAGGTCATAAGTAAAAAGACAGGGTTGTCTGATACATCTATTGAATATCTGACATCCCATAATAATGACAACGATTCAAAAATTGACGTTTTGAACAGTCTGTTCGATTCCGAGGAGTTCGACTCAATACTTGAAGGAATGCTTCATCTAAGAGTGGATGCCATCAACAAGGTTATTTCCGAAAAGAGAAATGAGGTCTTTTCAAAAGACTATAAGCAAAAGCCTATGGCAAGGGTAAATGGTGGGACTGCTGTCCTTAGTCAGATTCAGTATTATGATTTTATGAGGATTCAGTTGGTGGATTCGTTTAGAGATTTGCTGCAAAAGCTCATTGAATCCCCTATCCAAAGCATGAGTACGGAAGAAATTGAAAATGAGCGAAAATTATTGGTTGAGGAATGGAATAGGTCGCAAAGAGTGATTTACTAAATTTTAGCTTTTTGCTAAATTTTAGCGTGCTAATTCTATATCACCCAAAACTTAAAAAACTCTGATAAAATATGGTGAAATAATTTATTCGAATTAATTATGAATTAAATTTTAGAACCTCCGAAAAGCCCTTATGAAATATGGTGAAATCGTTTATTGATTTAATTTTGAAAATATGGATTTAATTCTAAAAAGCCTTATAAGATATACTGGAAATGAATATAAGGTGATTCCAGTGATAATAGCTGCTCTACTATTTTAAATGCATTTCAACATGCTAGAAGCGTTGCAGAGTTCTTTGGTGCATCTTTCCTTAACGTATACAGGAAAATTGCACCAGAGCCAATCTGGTGGCTCTGGTGTGGGTTGTATACTTATTGAATCACATGTCAGAAAATCGCATTGAAGCTGACAATAGCAAAGGCAAGAGACGAACGCTCTTGCCTTTGGTCTAGCTTTGAAATTACAGTTCGATTTTATTAATCCTTGTGTTCCTCTTCATTAGTTGATTCACAGGACTTGCAATGAAATGCTGCTCTTTTAATGCGCAATCGTTCACATCGACATATCTCTTTGTCATATTGAGATTACTATGCCCCATGGTCTTCTGAAGAGCGAAAACATTCCCGTTGTTTTGAAGATACAGAGTGGCGAAACAATGTCTGAGGTCATAAGGCGTTATTTTTACTCCAGTCTGCTTTCCATACCTTTTCAACCTTTGTCCGAATGTTGCAGTAGTCATCTGTTGCCCGTCATATGAACAGAATATCAAATCGTTTTTCCATTCCGTCGGTTTGACTTTAATAAGCTTTTCCATTAAATCAACAACCGATTGCGAAAGTGGAAGAATCCTTGTCCTTCTAGTCTTTGCTACATATTTACTGACTGTTATTGTGTTTGAATCAAGAGCCAAGTCTTTAATCTCCAAGGAAAAAATTTCCTTCGGTCTCATTCCACAGTCCATCATCAGCAAAGTAATTGTGTAATCCCTGAGCCCGATATAAGTCTTAAGGTTCATGACTGACAGGAGTTCACGGATTCTTTCTACCGCTATACTTCTAATTCTAGGCTCGTCTCTTTTTTTCTTTAAATCAAGAACATCGATGGGATTCTTATCAATCAGTCCTTGCTTCATAGCCCAGCTGAAAAAGCACTTTAAAACCGCATATGGCTTGTTGAATTTTGTCGGACTCCCATCGGATTTGGTTGTCAGATATTCCAGTACTTCCCTCTTTAGGATGCTAAGATTGAATGAGTTACTGGAAAAGGTCTTGAAACCTTTGAAGGTGTTTCGATAATCCCTTTGAGTCAGTTCAGCTACACCCTGAGCCGATTTGTAACGTTGAAACAACTCCATCGCTTCGAACAACGATATGTTCTTTTCTGCATTTTCTTCTTTTAATTTGATGATTCTCTTAACCATAGGTCTTCCTCCTTAACGATTGTGTTAACTTGTTAGACCTCTACTGCTGATTTTCAAAAAAACAAGATTTCAAGCGACAAAAAAGCCTACAACCATTGAGATTGTAAGCTTTAAGTTTCTTTGGAGGCGACACCCAGATTTGAACTGGGGAGTAAAGGTTTTGCAGACCTCTGCCTTACCACTTGGCTATGTCGCCGTATATTGCCGGAGGGCCCGGTCCGGGCGCTCACAGTAATTGATTATATCAAGGGAGCCGGATAAAATCAAGCCATTTTTATTATTTCTTGCGTCCTTCAATATAAAGCCTGATGCCGTCCCGCACAACGGCTATTTGATTGAAGCCGGCATTGCGAAAAAATCGCTCCAGCTGTCTCCTGCCATAGGTCTTGACATCCCCCATCCGAAAAAAAGGGATAAACAGATTCTCGATCTGGCGCAGTACCGGCGGCAGGCAGGGCTCGGCGATCAAAAGCACACCGCGGGTTCGGAGGATCCGATGCGCCTCGGACATGAAAACGGACGGATGCTCAAAATGATGGAAAGCGCAGCAAACCGTGACCAGATCCATCGAACTGTCGCCAAAGGGCAGAATGTCAGCGGATCCGACCTGAAATCGAATGTCCGGATGTGCGGCGGCGGCGACCCTGATCATCTCTTCCGAGACATCCAGGCCATATGCGCGGATCGCAGCCCTATCTGACAGCATGCCGATCAGCCGACCGTTGCCGCAGGCCACATCGAGGACATCAAGGCCGTCCCGGACTCCTGAATGGTCGCGGATATATTCATTATAGGGCAGCGTGAATCTGCCTTCGAAATCTTCCTCGTAATATTTTGCTTTCTTATTATAATTATGGCGGGATTCTTCCGTCTTGTTTTTCATGGCGCCACCCTTCCCTTTTGCTGTTTTTCGGCATATGCCCTGCAATTATGATGTTATCAGAGGAAACGCCGTTAATCAAGCTCCCTGCCCCGCAATGCACAGTGAAGCGTGAATCTTTCGGGTAAAGGCAAATACCGGTTAAATATTTGTCAAATATTTATCAATATTGCATATCCTGCTTGAATTATCCCTGCCATATTCCTCCATTTAATGCAATTATTTGTCATCCTTACCGTTCGATTTTCCGGTGGATATCGCCGTTCAGGCAGCGGGCCGTCCACCATGCGCCATCGTCTCATTCCGGACGCGAAGGTCATATTGTATACAATATCACACTGATCCAAGCCGTTTTTAAGGGATTTTCATGTATACAATATAATTATTGTTGTATACATTATTATTTCAAAAAAACTATTGCATTATTCTGAAAACAGCGTTTTAATGTTATCAGAGACTTCGTTAATTTTATAACATTCATCTGGGGGGATTGAAATGAACAGCGCCAAAGATTATATTATGAGTTACATCGATCGTGCGAGAACCGCGCAGAAAAAATTTGAAGATTACGACCAGGCTCAGGTCGATCTCGTCGTTAAAACTATAGCAAAAACCGTCCATGACAACGCTGAAATTCTGGCCAGACTGGCCGTCGAAGAGACTCGAATGGGTGTATATGAAGATAAAGTCGTTAAAAACCAGATGAAGGCGAAGGTCATCTGGAATAGTCTTAAAGGGAAGCGATCCGTCGGCATCATCGGCAAGAACGAAGAAACGGGCATAACCGAAATAGCAAAGCCTATCGGCGTCGTCGCGGCCATCACCCCTACCACCAATCCCAATGTGACGCCGATGTCCAACGCCATGTTCGCGCTGAAAGGCCGGAACGCCATCATCATCACGCCGCATCACCGATCCATCAGATCCAGCACGCTGACCGTACATCTTATAAATGCCGAGCTCGCTAAAATCGGAGCCCCGGCTGGCCTGATCCAGATCCTCGACCAGCAGTCCAGAGAAAATACCAGGCTGCTGATCGAAAACGCCGATATCGTTATCGCCACCGGCGGCGCCGGGATGGTCAAGGCCGCTTACAGCAGCGGCAAGCCGGCACTGGGCGTTGGCGCAGGAAACGTCCAGTGCATTCTCGACAGAAATATCGATCTGGCGGATGCCGTGCCTAAAATCATCCGAGGCCGCTGCTTCGACAATGGCATCATCTGCTCCGGCGAACAGTCCGTCATTATTCCTGAAGAAGACTTCAAAGAGGTCGTCGATGAATTTATTAAGAACAAGGCCTGTTACGTCGATGCAACTGACAGGAATATGCTTCGAGATACCGTGTTCCACTACGGCGAGATGAACAAGGACGCCGTCGGGCAGTCCGTCGCCAGGCTTGCGGAGCTTTCAGGGATCGATATCCCGAAGGACGCCAGCGTAATACTGGTCGAAGCGGAAGATGCCGACGATATCCTGGGCAAGGAAAAAATGTGCCCGGTGCTGGCTCTCTATAAATATAAGGATTTCAAGGAAGCCGTCGAAATCGCCAGGTCGAATCTGGAGATGGAAGGCAAAGGCCACAGCGTCGCTATCCATTCGAATAACACGGCCAATATCGAATACGCCGGCGAGCAGCTTTGCGTCAGCCGTTTCGTGATCAACCAGACCTGCGCCACCAGCGCCGGCGGAAGCTTCCACAACGGTTTCGCGCCGACAAACACCCTCGGCTGCGGCTCCTGGGGCGGCAACAGCATATCGGAAAACCTGACATATAAACATCTTATCAATATATCAAGGATCGGTTATTTCATGAAAGACAGCAAGGTTCCGACAGACGAGGAACTTTGGCAACAGTGACAGGGACCTGTCCAAGGAGGGACGACATGAAAACAGCAGATGCATATACAATGGATGAAGCCGCCCGCATCAGGAAAATGCAGGACGAATGGAATACAAAGCTGGAAAACGGCATGCTTGTCAGGCAGCCCGAATCCAGGGAAATCTTCCGGACTTCATCGGACATAGAAATAAAAAGGCTCTATACGCCCGCGGACCTTGAAGAGCATTCATACATGGACGACAGCTCCTTTCCGGGAGAATACCCGTTCACCAGAGGCGTCCAGCCCACCATGTACCGCTCAAAATATTGGACGATGCGCCAGTATGCAGGTTTCGCCACAGCGGAGGAATCCAACAGACGCTACAAATATCTTTTGGAACAGGGCCAGACGGGACTTTCCATCGCCTTCGACCTTCCGACGCAGATCGGCTATGATTCGGATCACCCGTTGGCGGAGGGAGAAGTCGGCAAGGTCGGCGTCGCCATCGACTCGCTGCAGGATATGGAAGTCCTGCTGAACGGCCTGCCGCTGGACAAAGTGAGCGTTTCCATGACGATCAACTCCCCCGCCGCCATCCTTTTGGCCATGTATATCGCAGTGGCCAAAAAACAGGGCGTGCCTCTGAGTGCCATATCCGGGACGATACAGAACGATATCCTGAAAGAATATATTGCCAGGGGAACATACATATTCCCCGTCAACCAGTCCATGAGGCTGATCACGGATATCTTCAGCTACTGTGCCGGAAACGTTCCAAAGTGGAACACCATCTCCATCAGCGGCTACCATATCAGGGAAGCCGGGGCAACGGCGGTCCAGGAAGTCGCATTTACGCTGGCGGACGGCATCGCCTATGTCGAAGCGGCCATCGACGCCGGCCTTTCCGTCGACGATTTCGGGCCGAGACTGTCCTTTTTCTTCAACGCCCATAACGATCTGTTCGAGGAAGTGGCGAAATTCAGGGCTGCAAGGCGGATGTGGGCAAGGATCATGAAAGAGCGGTTCCACGCGCAAAACCCGAAATCCCTGATGCTGAGGTTCCATACGCAGACGGCCGGCTGCACCCTGACGGCGCAGCAGCCGGACAACAACGTGGTTCGCGTGGCCATGCAGGCCCTGGCCGCAGTGCTGGGAGGGACCCAATCGCTCCACACGAATTCCCGGGATGAAGCCCTCGCCCTGCCTTCTGAGGAAGCAGCACGGATCGCTCTCAGGACCCAGCAGATCCTGGCTTACGAAAGCGGCGTTGCAGAAACAGTAGATCCTCTCGCCGGCTCCTATTATATCGAAAGCCTGACAAATGAAATCGAAGGCAAGGCCATGGAATATATACGAAGGATCGATGATATGGGCGGAGTCCGGAAGGCCATTGAAAAGAACTTCATGCAGCGGGAGATCCAGGACAGCGCATATAAATACCAAAAGGAAATCGAGGAGAACAGCAGGGTCATCGTAGGCGTCAACAAGTTCCAAATGCACGAAACGACGGCGACAGGCCTGATGTACGTCGATCCGGCAGTGGAGGCGGCGCAGAAATCAAGGCTGGCAAAACTCAAGACGGAGCGCGATGCAGCCGCTGTCGAGAAATCCCTGGAAGCCCTGCGCGCTGCCGCCGAGACCAGCGAAAACCTGATACCGTTCATTATCGACGCTGTCGAGCAATATGCGACTATCGGAGAGATTTGCGGCGTTCTTCGGGACGTGTTCGGCGAATACAAACAGTCCATCGCACTGTAGGATAAGGAGGAAAGCATCATGGAAAGACCTATCAGAGTGGTTATCGCCAAGCTCGGCCTCGACGGCCACGACAGAGGCGCGAAAATAATAGCCAGAGCCCTCCGGGACGCGGGAATGGAAGTCATCTACACCGGCCTGCGTCAGACGCCGGAAAACGTGGTGGAAATCGCCATCCAGGAGGATGCCGACTGCATCGGCCTCAGCAGCCTTTCAGGAGCCCACAATCATCTGTTCCCGAAGGTCATGGCGATCCTCAGGGTAAGACAGGCAGGCGACATCCTGGTGTTCGGCGGCGGCGTCATTCCCGAAGTGGATATACCGATGCTGAAGGATGCCGGTATCGCCGCCATCTTCACACCCGGCACTCCAACAACGGCGGTCATCGATTTTATCAATCAGAATGTTGAAAGGTAGCAGTCATGGATATCGTCAGTGAAATCAGAAACGGAAATAAAAGAGCTGCGGCAAGGCTGATTTCGATGGTCGAAAACGGCGAAGCCGGCGCGATGGAAATACTGCGGGATTGCTGGAGATTCTCCTTCAAGTCCCGGGTCATCGGAATCACCGGCCCGCCTGGCGCGGGAAAGAGCACGCTGACGGATCAGCTGGCCAAATCGCTGCTAAAGCGCGACAGGAAGGTCGGCATCATAGCCGTCGATCCGACAAGCCCCATCACCGGCGGCGCTTTCCTCGGAGACAGAGTCCGCATGTCCGATCTGAACACTGAACCTGGCGTTTTTATCAGAAGCATGGGCACTCGCGGAGCCCTGGGCGGCATATCGAAAGCCGTCCATGGAGCCATACGCGTTCTGGAAGTGCTCGGCATGGATTATATTTTTGTCGAGACGGTCGGAGTCGGCCAGTCCGAAATAGATGTCGCCGGCGTGGCGGATACGGTGGTCCTTGTAACGATCCCCGGCACCGGAGACGATATCCAGGCCGAAAAGGCCGGCATCCTGGAAGTAGCCGATGTGATCGCCGTCAATAAGGCGGATCACGATGATGCCGGCAGAACAGTGCAATATCTCAAGTCGATGCTCTGCCTCAGCGCTCCGGACGCGGAACTGCAAGGCCCTGATCTCGCGATCGTCATGACGGTCGCGTCAGAAGGAACCGGCATCGAAGAACTCATGGCAGCCATCGACAGCCATTACGGCAAGCTGGCCGGATCAGGCAAGGCAGCGAGGCTGCACAGGCAAAGATTGAAATCGGAACTGCTGGGACTGATATACGCCGGCATCGGTGAACAGTTCAGGGAATATGACAAGCTGAAAGCCGTTACGGATAAAAGCATTGATTCCATCCTTGAATCGGACAGCGATCCCTATTCGGAAGCAGACAAGTTATTGAAGCAATTTTTTGGCAGTCGAAATCTACAAATCGAAGATTTGTGATTTCCTTGTATAAATTTCACCGGCAATTCGCTTCGCGAATTGGGTGGAATGTTAATGGAGGGCATCCAAATGTTAAGCAAAATCGACCATCTGGGAATAGCCGTCAACGATCTTGGCGATTCCATGAATTTGTATGAAAACATCCTCGGCCTCGAATGCCACGGCCACGAGACCGTCGAAGAGCAGAAGGTCAACGTCGCCTTTTTCAAGATCGGCGATACGAAAATCGAGCTCCTGGAATCGACCTGTCCTGAAGGACCGATCGCCAGGCATATAAGCAGCCGCGGCCAGGGGCTCCAGCACATAGCCTACCGTGTCGCCAACCTTGAGGAAGCCATTATCGAAATGAAGAAAAAAGGCGTCGTCATGATCGACGAACAGCCTAGAAACGGCGCAGGCGGCGCCAGGATCGCCTTCCTGCATCCCAAAAGCACCAACGGCATCCTGATCGAACTCTGCGAGCGCGCCTGAACAGGCAAGACCCGCGGCGGACCGACGCCTCCGGGATAGCCGGCCGCAATCAATTGAAACGCAATTCTCCAAGTGCCTCAATATCATTAGATTGAAAAAGCAGCCTTCGGGCTGCTTTTTCTATTCCGCATCTCAATGCAAGCTATGGATCGGCGAGGCGGTCCAGGAATTTAATTCTGTTTTGCTTCCAGTTTATCTGCTTCGTGAACCAAATAAAAAAAAGCCCGGGATCTATCGATCACAGGCCAGATTATGCATTGGTGACCCATCCGCGATTCGAACGCGGGACACCTTGATTAAAAGTCAAGTGCTCTACCGACTGAGCTAATGGGTCGTTGGCTAGGGTAGAAGGATTTGAACCTTCGAATGACGGAGTCAGAGTCCGTTGCCTTACCGCTTGGCTATACCCCAACGTCAAAAATTAAATGGGGTGGATAGTGGGGCTCGAACCCACGCATGCAGGAGCCACAACCCTGTGTCTTAACCACTTGACTATATCCACCATATTATGGTCAGCACACTGCAATCAGCTGCATATCCCTTTGAAAAAAATGGCGATCCGGATCGGGCTCGAACCGACGACCTCCAGCGTGACAGGCTGGCATTCTAACCAACTGAACTACCGGACCGCGTATTTGGTGGGCACAATAGGGATCGAACCTATGACATCCTGCTTGTAAGGCAGGCGCTCTCCCATCTGAGCTATGCGCCCGTAAACGAGCGCTGCGCACCCATTTATTAAATATGGTAGCGGCGAGTGGAGTCGAACCACCGACCTTCCGGGTATGAACCGGACGCTCTAGCCAACTAAGCTACACCGCCACATATTTTGCAACGTGCCTGACAACCATTTTCAAAGAAATCAGGGACACGTTGCATTAAAAATACTAACATTACACCGTCGTAATGTCAAGACATTTTCCGCCTTTATTTTGCCAATCGATCAAATTTTTAACGGCTTTTCCGCAGCTTCATGCAAAGCTGCGGAAAAGCCGTTGTCATATCGTCCGGATCTGCAGGCGGGACTCCCCCCGCCTTGCCCGGCTGACTTTGATTTGATCAGTCTTCCAGGATCTCGCCATCGGTGCCGATGGTCACGATGCTCCACGGGATCATCTTTCCGCTGGCTATGATGGCGCGTTTCGCCGCGCTTTCCAGGCCGCCGCAACATGGGACTTCCATCCTGACGACGGTCAGGCTCTTTATATTGTTGTTTTCAAGGATCGCAGTCAGTTTTTCGGCATAATCGCCTTCATCCAGCTTTGGACAGCCGACGATGGTGATCTTGTTCTTCATGAATTTCCTGTGGAAATCGCCGTAGGCATAGGCGGCGCAGTCTGCGGACACCAGCAGGTTGGCGTTTTCAAAATAAGGCGCTTTGACCGGCACCAGCTTGATCTGGCAGGGCCACTGGCGGAGCTGTGAAGAGATCTCGCCGATCTCCGCGTTCTTCTGGGGTGCAGGCGCGTCACAGGCGCATGCATTGGACGCCGTCGATGCGGAAGTCGCTTCTGCCTTTGGTTCGGAGCGATCGAAGGTTTTGGCCATGGTTCCCGGACATCCGCATGCAAGAGGCGGCGCGGCGCTTATTTCCCTTTCCTCGAAACTGATGGCGTTCGTCGGGCAGACCGGAAGGCAATTGCCGAGTCCGTCACAGTGATCCTCGCGAAGCAGCTTCGCTTTTCCATCGACCATGCCGATTGCTCCTTCTTTGCATGCTTTGGCGCAAAGCCCGCAGCCGACACATTTTTCTTCATCGATTTTTATAACTTTCTTTAACATATCAATTACCTCTCATTTATGTTTATCGTTGCAATACCCTTTCGATATACCCACTTTATCTTTTTGCTAAAACAAAATCCGTTGCAGATGCAACGGATCGGATTATTTTTTAAATTTTTTTGCAAACATCCTCTCAGCCAGCCGGGGATCCGGGCGGTCACCCGGATATCCTGGCAGTGATGCAGTAAGTGTATCCTTTGGCGCTGGCTGCATTCTTCTCGGAGACGAATTCGATCCCTTTGCTTTCGTGGGCAGCCGCCAGCATGATATGGCACAGCGCGATGCCGATGTCGATCAGGTTCATCTTGCCATAAAGCATGGCTTTGACCGGATTGAGCGCCTGTCTGCTTACGATGATCCCGCCGTCGGTCTTTGAAAAAAACCAGGGCTGGCCGTTGGTGGCTGACGGCGCCAGGCGCGCCGCCTCCAGGATCCCGCGCAGCGCCGGATTCTTATCCAGATCCCTGATGTCTGTGATTTGCGCAAGAGCCTTCCTCTTGAATTCGGATACGGATGCTCTGTGGACCGGCTCCGCCGGCACGCCGGCAGCCATCATAATGACGAATTCCTTTCCATTTCCGTTGGACGGTGGATTTGAAGGTTTGGCCGTGCCCAGCCAGCAGCATCCGACGCCTTCGGATGAAAGCAGCAGATCCAGCTGCTGCAGCATGAATCCGATGTTCATCCGGTCACCCTCGCGAGGTTCTGAATAAGCCGCGATATAATAAGGTGCGATGACGCCGAACATGCCGCCTTTCACCATTCCCGCGTCGAGGATGTCGAATTCCACCGCTATCTCGGGATAAAGCGGCTTCAACTCTCTGACGGCATGCCGGATCATTTTCGCCGTTTCTCCTTGATCGGCCGTCATGTCGTATTTACGAACCGATTTGCGAACGAAAACAGCCTCATACAATTTATCCCCGTTCATGGCAGCACCCCCCTGTTATCGTTTCAACCGTCATTGCCGGCTGTTTATACATTCCCTTCAAAAACATATTTGAGATGTTTCCTGGCTTCATCCGCCAGACTGTAGACCACATCCACCGGCGTCGCCTCCCTGTCGGTCATCCGGTATCTCGGAAAGAATCTGGTTATGTGCAGTGGGATATCCGGATTTATCGAGGCCAGCCAGGCGGACAGCTCGCCAATCTCCTCGGCTGTGTCGTTTTCACCCGGTATGATCAGTGTCGTAACTTCGACATGGCATTTTTGCGCCGCGATCCCGATCGTCCGTTTCACCGGTTCAATCGACCCTCCGACACGTTTATAGAAATAGGATGAAAAGCTTTTCAAATCGATGTTCATCGCGTCGATTTCCGGCAGCAGCCGATTCAGAGGCGCTTCGTTATAATAACCGTTGGTCACAAGGACGTTCACCAGGCCGTTTTTATGGGCCAGCTTCGCGCAGTCAAGCACATACTCGAAGTTGATGAAAGGTTCGTTGTAAGTATAAGCGATGCCGATATTTCCCTCGGGAACAAGCTCGAGGGCTCTGGCGACTAGATTCTCAGGGCTGGTGTGGACCGTTTCCACAGATTCCCTGTCCGCCTGGGATATGGCATAATTCTGGCAGAAACTGCACCTGAAATTGCATCCGTAGCTTCCCACCGAGAGGATCCTGGTCCCGGGATGGAACCTGTACAGCGGTTTCTTCTCGATCGGGTCCAGCGCAATGGATGTCAGCTCCCCGTAGCTCTCGGAATACAGCTTGCCTTTGACGTTGACTCTGGCCTTGCAGAGCCCGTGGCCGCCTTCCGGGATGTGGCACATATGCGGGCAGAGGGTGCAGCGCACCTTCCTGTTGTCTTTTTTTTCATAGAACATTGCTTCTTTCAATGGTGTCTCACCACCTCGAAACGCTCCATAGCATAATGGGACTCCGGCGATATGCCGGCTTTGTGAAGAGCGATCTCGACCTGTTCGTCGATCGTCGTGACACTTTCGAGATTCGGCAGCAAAAGTCCCCTTCTATGGCCGTTGCTGACGATGACGCCATATTTCCTGACATCCAGCTCCGATTTGCCGCTGATATGCTCCGGCTTCGAAAGCACGTCGACACTATAGACGAGTTCATCGAGTTCATCCGCCGTGACGACCGGAAAGCGCACATCGCCGACGCCGGCGCTGACCGCGTTCTTGATGATCTCCATCGCAATGGAATCTTCCGTTGGTGCGATGGTCCCGATGCAGCCGCGGAGGCGTCTATGCTTTTTGAGCGATACGAAAACCCCGGCTCTTTCAGTTGTCAGTTCCGCCGGAAGCCCGTCCGGAAGTTCCAGCATGCTGCCGCTTCTGACATAATGTTCGAGAGACCTTCGCGCCAGCTGGACGAATGGATCTTCATTGCTCTTGATATCGGCGATCTTTTCGCTGCGGGATCGCTTCATCCTGTCAAGGAAATTCCTGTCAGGATCGACGGCGACCGGTTTATAGGAGCAGATCGCGTAACCGACGCCAAAAGGACCTTCATAGGATAAGAGCTCGGCGTCGACGGAAGTCCTGTCCAGCGCTCCGGCCATCACCACGAAGGATCTTAAGCCGCACTCCCCGGCGGCGTTGCAGAAGTTTTCGTCCATTGCCAGGAACTTCATGAAATCCGCAGTCTGCATCGCGCAGGTGATCTGCCGGTCGAAATCCGGTCCTTCCCTGGCATAGGAATAAGGGCCGTCGTTGCAGAGCCGGTGGGACAGATCCCCGCTGGCGATGATGACCGTTCTGCGGCCGAGTTTTTCAGCCGTATCCCTGATGCACATGCCGAAGCGGTAGTGTTCCTCCAGTGTCAGGCCGGATGTGGAAACCCGCACGATCTGAAAGTGTTTCAAACGTTTTGTAATAAAGTAAAGCGGGACAAGGACGCCGTGATCCAGTTCCTTTTCGCGCTCGCCCAGGGTGCCTGCGGCAACGCCGGCGGCTGCGGCGGCTTCGGAAAGCTCTGCGATCATCTCGGCGTCATACGGCGCTTCAATTGAAACATGGGGCGCGCCGAACCTGGAAAAGCTTCCCCGGCCTTTCGTCCCGGGAGAAATGTGTATATAATCCGAATACATCACCGCATGAGGTGTAATGACGATCAGGGTTTCAGGATCCTGTTCCTCGATCCTCCTTGAAATCTCCTCATAGGCATCGATGGTCCTCCTGATTTCCGCTTCCCGTCCCATGCCGACTTCAGGCACGACGACCGGCGGATGCGGAACGATATATGCACCAAGTATTGACATGATATCACTCCCTTTACCAATCAATCTCAGTTCCCTGTGTAATATAATTATATACCTGTGAGACGAAAAATAAATGTAGATTTTTTTCTGATCTGTATTACAATAAATGTACAGAAAACAATGAGAACAGCAGGCGGCGATCGCCTGCAGGCTTTCCTTCAAAGGAGGTCACCGCCATGACGGGATTCTCAAAAGACAATACGACCATCTTTTCCATCGACATGAACAACGGCTTCGCCAAGGAGGGGGCCCTTGCCAGCAGACGCGTCTTCGATCTTATAGCTCCCACCGCCGCGTTCCTGGACAGGGCAAAATCGGCCGGAATCGAGATCATCGGCCTGACCGATTCCCATGATCCAGATTCCCTTGAATTCTCGGATTATCCGCCGCACTGTCTGGCGGGGTCCGTTGAATCGGATATCGTCGCCGAACTCAAGCCTTTCATGGACAGGATCATTCCGAAGAATTCCACAAATGCCTTTTTCGCTTTCGACGGACCGTATCTCGACGGCTTCAGCTATATCATCACTGGCTGCTGCACGGATATCTGCATCTATCAGTTCGCCGTGACGCTGCGCGCCTATCTCAACCATCACCGGATAAACGCAAGGGTCATCGTGCCCAGAGATCTGTCGGATACTTTCGACGCAGAAGGACATGACGCCGCCGCCATCAATGAAATTTTCTTTGCCAGCATGGCTGCCAACGGCGTTGAAGTTCCTGCAAATATAATTCTTTGATTCGCAATCGAATATTTCAGAAGGAGGTATGCCTTATGCGAAAAACATCTGTTTTCAGAGTCCTGGTCCTTGTTCTGGCCCTGATGCTGATATTGACGATGAGTGTCTTTGCCGGCATTGGCAACGGCAACGGCCATTGGAAGTGGGACAGGGGCATGGAAAAGCATGAGTTCGGAGGCGGTTTTGGCTTCGACAAATGGTTCTACGGCGGTGAAAGCCCTGAAACCGTGTGGACGACCCATTACAAGCTGCTGTCCGGCGACGTTGAGGATATCGAGATCGTCAATGAAGGCGACGACGATGAATATTATCTGATCTGGGTCGACATCGACAATGCGGCGGATGATCTGATTTTCAGGGTGACCGACGATGCCTTCGTGCTGGATCCTGCAGAGCCTGAATTTCTGGATCTTGAAGATATCAATGATGACGACCCTATAGTTGTTGTCGTTGACAAGAATGCCGAATATATTGACGGCGATGGCGACGATCCCGATACGACCAAAGATGTGTCCGGTTTCATCCTGAACGCCGACATCGACGAGCTGGCGCTGTCCGTATTTGACAGCGACCTTATCGATTTGTCGGGCGACCTGCAGCTTGACATTACGGACGAGGATTCGGACGACGATACGGTCATATGGGATCTGAACGACGGCGATGACGATCTTTCTGAAGAAGACGTCAGAAATACTGAAAGCCTGGCTTACTATCTGGACATCGACGGAACGGATCCTGAAGTGGCCGACGCCGAATTTATCCTGGTCCTGAACAGGACCACCAAAATCGTCAGGGAAAGCTTCGACAACTCCGGATTCAAGTATATCCCGCTTCGCGCGGCAGCGCGCAGCTGCAGGTACGAATGCCACTGGATCTCCGCTGAGAACGGGATCCTGCTTGTCCGGGGCGATATGGAGCTTCTGATCAAGATTGGCGAAACCGAATACACCCTGAACGGCGATGATGGAGAATTTGCCGCACCGCCGATGCTAAAGAACGGCAAGACCTTCGTGCCAAAGGAGATCATCGAGCTTCTGGAAAAAGGCGATAAAAATGCATTTTGGAACGACGGCGACGATGACGAAGATGACGATGACGATGAGGACGACGACGATTAAGCCATCGAACCGGCTTATGGCCTTAGAAGCCCAGCGAACCGAAAGGCGGCCTGCTTGCATTGACAAGCGGCCGTCTTTTCTATGCCTTTCCGGATTTTTTCGAATAATATTTGAGGTAATTCCATCTCATCAGCCGGCATTCCAGCGCATTGAGAGGTTTCGCGCCGCCTGTCGCCACTGCCGCGTTGTATGCCCGGCATTCTTTTTTAACGATCATCGCCACGGCCTCTGCATCCTCGGCTGAGGATGCGCAGCAGATGGCGCCCACGCCTTTGAGCAGGACTGCATTTCTGCCTTTCAGGGCTCTTACGATCGATGCTGAGGACTCTTCAGGCTTCCGCGGATCCCATCCGACTGTTTTAAGGGATATGCCGGCAATCTGGGCGACATCGTCAAGCAGGGGGCGAATGCTCTTTCCTTCTTCGGATGCCCGGATCGTATCCGCGCCGCTGATGGCGATGATATGGGTGATATCGGGCCTCGACCGGCAAATGGCGCCCCCGACCGCTTCGATCGGAAAATCCTCCCATGATGGTTCTCCGGGCAAAGACGACAGCCTGCCGCTGCGTTTGTCGAACCGGCATAGCCGATCGTTGTCGCGCGACCTTGCCGGCGCAACGGATTCGAGGAAATCGCCGCATCTTTTTTCAAGGTCGGCGGCTTCAGCGAAAGCGGCGTCCATATCTCCGCCATAGCAGAGCGCTCCGTGATGAGCCATTATTATAGACCGGCAGTCTTCGTTTTCCAGGATGTCGGTGACTGCTTTCCTCAAACGGGCTGTTCCCGGCAAAGCATAGGCGGCGCACAGGAACCCGGTCGTCGCTGACGGAGCCAGGGCGCTGACGATCGACGCGTTTTCCTGGTGAGTATGTATAACGAACCCGGCGGAGGGCTTCAGGCGATAGACTGCGGCATGGATGCCGGTTTCCGACGACGGGCGGATCTGCCCTTCATGGCTGAGGTCAGAGATGTTTACAATAACAATGTCCCGGGGCGTCAGCGTATCATACGCCCTGCCGCTGGGAGTCACTGCAAACTGCGTTTCGCTGATCCGGCAGCTGACATTGCCCCAGGTCCTTGCGATGAGCCTGGCTTCGACAAGCCTTCTCCCTGCTTCTATTACTTGTTGTTTCGCTGTTTGCGGATCCATCCGGTTTATGCTCCTTTTCGCTGTTTGATTTTTATTGTAACACTTCGCCGGATTTCCGGCAATGATTCTGCTATTTTGTTAAACTCCCGGATGATTTTGCCGATAATATAAGTGACAGATGGCCTTCAATTGTCAATATAAGGAAATCAGAATGGACACGATCGAAAAACTGACTGAAACCGAAACAACTGAGACAATCGAGACACAAGTGAAAATGGCCGGCAGCCCGGGAGAACTCTTCACCTGGGAATTCGACATGTCTTCCGGAATGATCTCGATCAGCCCCGCCCGGGCCGGCGATTCCTGCGATGCATTGCTCTCAGGGATTTCTCTCGAAGATTTGACAGGCAGATATGTTTCACCGCATCACAGCACCAGGATCCGTTCTGTCATCGACGAAATATTGGCCAATGGCTTCATCAATAGCAGAGTGATCAAATTTGACCGGCCCGATGGTGGCGCCGGAATGATACGCATATGCGGAAAAACCTATGACAGCGCATCCGGCCGCCGGCTCATTATTGGCGCCGTTCAGGATATGACCGGCTTCAGGCGGGCCAGATGCGACGCTGAAGAACGATTCCGGTTCCTCGATACTTTAGCGGAGGCCATGACCTATCCTCTCTTCTACAAAGACGCCGATCTGGTATATCGATACTGCAACCGGGCATTTGCAGAAAACCTTGCCCTGGCTAAAGAGGATGTCATCGGCAGGACGATAAATGATCTGCTGCCGCAGGATCAGGCCAGAGTCATGGCTTCTCAGGATATCGAAACCCTCAAACGCGGCGAAAGCACCATTCAGCAGCACCGGATGACATTCGACGGCAAGCCGCGGGATCTCATTTTCTGCAAGACGCCTGTTGCAGACGCTGCCGGACATGCTGCAGGCATTGTCGGCGTGATCTACGGGATCTCCGACTTTTTTCAATCCCAGCAGCTGCTGAACAGAATGGAGAAATTCAAGGATATCATCATGTCTGTCAATAACGCGATACTGGACAAATCCACTTTGATCGAATTGTTCGAATTCATAGTTGGCGAAGCGCTGGACGGAATGGAGAATGCCGATTGCGGCTGCATACTCACCATCGATGAGCACGATACGGTCAAAATCGCCGCATCGAAAGGCTATGATCCCTTCGAATGGCGATCCTATACGTTCCATCTCAAGGATTCCTTCCAGTGGAAGCTGACGAATGGCAAAATCGATGGCGTAATGATCATCAACGACCTCCAGTCGACATTCGACCCGATGATCACGGAGGCGCTGCTCAAGACAGCAGACGGCCGCATCATCCAATCGACGATCAGCGCGCCGATCATCATGAACGGCAAACTCTATGGCTTCATACACATGGACAGCGCCGTCAACAACATTTTCACCGATGAAGACCGTTATCTGATGGATTTCCTGTCGGCACAGCTTTCGAATTCCATTGATAAATTCAATTTGTACGAGAACATGGTCTATCTGTCGAATCACGATCCCCAGACAGATCTGTTCAACAGGCGCTATTTCGAAACGACTCTGGAAAGCGCCATCGAAAGGGCGCGCAGATACGAAGAGCGGTTCCTGGTCGCCTCATTCGATATAAACGGCCTGAAAACCGTTAATGATAAAATCGGGCATCTCGCCGGCGATCTTCTGATCAGAAGGTTCTCTGCCGCTTTAAAGACGCGTTTCAGAAACTCCGACACCGTCGCGCGCATCGGCGGCGACGAATTCGCCGCGATCATCTATAACGCGCAGATCCCTGAAATGCAGAGCAAACTTGACATGCTCAAAAAGCATTTTGCTATAAATCCGATCACCTATAACGGCGTCAGTTTCATCTGCAGCTTCAGCTTCGGCCTTTCCAGTTTCCCGGAGGATGGCACGAGCTATGACCAGCTGATCCGGCAGGCGGACGAAATGATGTATACGGACAAACAGAAATCATTGAAGACGGAAAGGCGGCAACATGAACACCAGTGACCCAATCGACCTGATCGCGATCGAGAATATGAAACAGCAGGCAGTCGCAGAACTAGTCGATTCATTTGATGCTTTCGGCTATGGCGCTGGAAAAGACGGCTCCTGCCGACATGGATCCATGGAAGTAAATGATGCAGCCGATATCGTCAGCCGCCTCATTTTCATGGATACGATGCTCGACAGCATACCCAAGCCGGTTTACTTCAAGGATGCCGAGTTCAGATACAGATACTGCAATAAAGCGTTCATGGAATTCACCGGCCTTGCGCAAGACGAAATAATCGGCGTCAGGACCTTCGCCTTTGAGAAGCCGTCAACGACGAATATCAACAGGAAATTCGATCTCCTCGCACTGGAGACCCGGACGACCCAGACTTACGGCAATCAGATCCGGAACGGCGTTAATGAGATGCGCGACGTCATTATAACAAAAAACACCGTAATCAATGACGCCGGCGATGCCGTCGGCATTATCGGCATTATCGAAGACGTCACGCCGGCGGTCAGAAACGCCGTGCGCAGAAACAAACTGGCAAGAATCAAGGACATTGTGTATGAAGTCAACAATGCGATACTTGACAAGACGTCGCTGGACGATATCTATGAATTTGTTCTGGGCCGGACGATGCAGTCCATCGAAGGCGCCGAATGCGGGTCGATCTCAGTCCTGAATGAGCTGAACGAGCTCACGTTCACTGCATACAGCGGATTTGACCCGGAAATCATGAAGGCTCTCAGGATACCTCTTGAGGATACGTTCCAGTGGAATGCCTCAAACGGTCATTTGACAGAGACGCTGATCATCAATGGGATCAATGAATTCACCAGCTTTCACGATGTGGACAATGACCAGCATTCCAGCATCAAATCCACCATCAGCGCCCCGATTATCGTGGAAGGCAGACTTTATGGCTTTCTCGCTATCGACAGCACGAGAAACAACGCTTTCACCCAGGATGACGCTTATATCGTCGAGTATCTTCGCGGACAGCTCGCCAATTCGATCAGCAAATACCTGCTGTATGAAAATGTCATCCATATGACGGATCATGACGTTCAAACCGGATTGTACAACCGGCGCTATTTTGAGAATATCTTTGAAATGACCAGAGAGCGGTGCCAGCGCTATGGACAGGACTTCACGCTGGCGGTTTTCGACCTTGACGGGCTTAAAAAAGTCAATGACACTTATGGACATCTTGCGGGTGATCGGATGATCGTCCATTTTGCCGAGGCGCTGGGCAGCACGCTGCGGGCTTCCGATATATTGGCCAGGACCGGAGGCGATGAATTCGCAGCCCTTCTGTTCAGCGGCAATGAAAGGCTGCTAGCAGCCAGGTTCGAAGAACTTGGAAACAGGCTTGCTTCCGATTCGATCTGCTTTACGGACGACGAAGTCGTTTGCCGCTTCAGCTACGGCATCGCGCATTACCCGACAGACGGGCTCACATATGATGAGCTTGTCGAGCGGGCAGACAACCGGATGTATCTTTACAAAAACGACGCTAGGGCAAAACGATCCCCAAGGCTAAAGTAACGGCGAGAGAACTGTTGACCAGAACAAAATTCATGACCGCCGTGGCGAAGGTTTCCGCTTTTGTCTGTTTATTCATGAATTTTCCGATGTTTTTCCAGACGGGTGCGGCTGTCAGCAGCGCCAGGGCGCATACCGGCGGTATCAGCCCCAGCGCAAGGGCTGCGATCATCGCGATGAAACCCGATGCATAAAGCAGCCGATAGACGATCAGCGCCTTTCTTTTTCCAGCCATGATCGGGAACGTATACCTACCGTTCTTCAGATCCTCTTCCATGTCGCAGATGTTGTTGGCCAGCATAATATTGAAAATGCCTGCAATGGCCGGCATTGCAACGAGCAGGAGATAGAACGATTCAAGGATGTCCATTTCGGCAACGAGCCTCCAGCCGTCAAGCGCAATGAATGCCGGCGCATTGCCGACCGTCTGGATATAAACGGCAAGAAACGGTATGACGTAGCCCATGAATCCTCCCGACAGGAGTTCGGCAAACGGCGTTCTTGAAATAGGCAGAGGGCCCATGGAGTATGCCGCTGCAGCGATGAAGGACAGGACGCCGACTGCGAGCACCGTCAGATCCGTCATCAGATAAAGAAGGAATCCAAATGCGGCGGCTATGATCAGCAGGATGGCGATGGCCGCCTTGACGATCCGGATATCCATGGCATAAGCCGTGATCGCATTGTGGCTTTCATAGCCGTAGCCATGCCTGATCTTCGCTTTGATGTAATCCTGCCAGTTATTAATAGCCGTGGTCGCCATGTCGATCGCCAGCAGCGAGACAAGCATCAGCAAGAAATTTTCTAGAATGAAATTATCGAATCTGTAATAAGCGTACAGCGTTCCGATGGCATACGGAATGACGCTGGCGACTTTTGTCCTCAATTCAACCAGTTTGAAAAAGCTCGTGATCGTCATATCATTTGGTCCTCCCGTTCACATCAGTATCAGGTCTAATCAGACCTCTTCGGTATATTCCCGCTTCGGCTGCCTTTTCACGTCGAATATCGGATGGGCTTCAAGCAGCACAAAAAGCACGATGCCGATGGCCAAGCCCCAGCTGACGCCCTTCAGCGCGATGATGGCGGCGACGACCCCGGCGATGCCCGCGGCTGTTTTATCGCTTTTCACCATGTCGATGGCGATGTACGAACAGGCAAAACCCTGCACCAGCAGCGTCAGTCCGAGTGCGATGGGCAGGACCGGCTTGCACAGCGATGCGACAGGCATCAGCGAGACGCAGATCGCTGCCGAGATCCTGAACGAACCCATGCTGCTGAAGATCGAATCGACGGCTTTTCGCCCTTCCTTATACCGCTCGCAGATCGCGATGGAGATGGCGGCCCACAGCGGGCCGGACAGAGGGGTGAAAGGACAGACGAGGGCCAGTATAAGATTCCGCACTCCGGCGATGATGTTGGATCGGTTCGAATTGAAATCGATGATTTCGTCTGGCCTTGCATGGCCGGCATCCTTCAGGACGACATCCGCTGTGATGATTTCGCCAAACGCTATTATATAAACGGCAACAGCCATCGGCACGGCGGCCAGAAACAGCGGCGCCTCGGGGAATCCGATGCTGAAGGGGCTGAAATTGGCTATCATCTCGCCGAAACGGAAGTCAATGAATCCAAATTCTATTTTGGGGATCGCCAGCTCTCCGACGATCGGCCCGACGATCATCGCGACGACCAGACCGGGCAGCATGCCGTATTTCCCGATTTCAACAAACAGATTATTTTTGCATTTGAGGAGCTTGAAGCGCATTGAAAACAGGATGAAAAATGTGACGATCGCTCCGGCGGCAATGGATACGGGATAGCTGGCTATATGGCCGTCCGCCGCAAACTCGCGGTTGATGGCGGCTATGCCCGCGCCCAGAAGTATTCCCGCCTTCAGGGAATTCGGTATGATATTGATCAGCTTATGGGCGATGCCTGTAACGCCCATGACAATAAAGATAAGCGCAACCTCGATCTGCAGCGCGATCAGCGCATGGATCGAATCCGGCCCGACCTCGTAGCCCGATAGATAGACAATGACCAGGGGCATTGCGGAAGCGATCCATCCCGGCACCACCGGATCGCCGAGTGTGACATGGAGCAGGTTCAGGAATTCGGCGAAAGCGACCAGTGTCAGCGCCACTTCATAGGACATGCCAAGCGTTTCCTGCAGCAGCGGTATGGCAGAGAAGCCCACGGCTATCATCAGTATAGCTTGAAGCATTTCCGGCGTCTCCAGCCTGTAGTGGATCAGCGGCAGCCTTACTTTGAACAGTCCAAGTGGAATGTATGGCTGTTCCATTCCTTCTATCCTTTTTTTGACTATCATTTGATCCTCCCTTCGCTCCTGTAATTGCCGTACCATATTTAAAGCGGCAGATGCGGCTCCCCGTTCGGGCGCCTTGTTTCAAGCCGTTTTCAATTATATCACCACCTGCGGATCCGTACAATAAACCGCATGAATATAATTTGTAGCCGTTTACGCGGATACAATTTTTGCCGATCGTCATACTATTTGACCCGCTTTTAAAATTTGCTGGTTGAAGCCGATGGACGGGGGTAAATAAGAAAACAGCGATAAATTGTCTCTTCAGATGATTTGTCGCATCGCAAATGTGGTATAATGGTTTCAAGTTACTGCCGGAATATCATATGATAAAAAATTTGATTAGAGGTGAATATTATGTCATGTGAAAAGAAATTCTACAAATGCTCTGTCTGCGGCAACTTGGTCGAGGTAGTCAACTTCGGCGGCGGCACGCTCGTCTGCTGCGGCCAGGATATGGACCTCCTCGTTCCGAACACAGTCGATGCCGCCGTTGAAAAACACGTGCCGGTTATCGCGATCGAAAACGGAAAAGTCAATGTCAAGGTCGGCAGCGTCACGCATCCGATGACTGCTGAACATTATATCCAATGGATCTGCCTCTGCAGCGACACCAGGACCGTATTCAGGTATCTGAAGCCTGGCGATGCGCCCGAAGCGTCCTTCTGCTACGACGATCCGGCAGAAAAATTCACGGTATACGAATACTGCAATCTTCACGGGCTCTGGTCCGCAAGTGTCTGACATGTATGAGCGGACTCTCGTTCTGATCAAGCCGGACGGCGTCAGCAGGCGGCTGGTGGGAGAAATCATCGGCAGATATGAAAGAACCGAACTGCGCATCGCCGATATGAAGATGGTCGCGCCGGATGAGCGGATCTTCAGGGCCCATTATGCGGAGCATGTTTCAAAAGGCTTTTTCCCGGCGCTCCTGGACTTCATGATGTCCGGAAGCACCATCGCGATGATCCTCGAAGGCGAAGACGCCATTTCACTGGTTCGCGCGATAAACGGCGCCACCGATCCGGCGAAGGCGGACAAAGGAACGATCCGCGGAGATCTTGCCACCGAGATCACATACAATCTCGTGCATGGCTCCGACAGTCCCGAAAGCGCCGAGCGAGAGCTTGACATCTGGTTTGGAGACACAGTCAGATAATATGATAAAACCGCCTTTCGGCGGTTTTATTTTTTATTCATGTTTTCAGGCTTTCGCCTCGAGTGTCGTCAGCAGAGCCGTCTTTGTATAGATCCTTGTGCCCATCTCCGCATCGAGCAGATAAAGCGCCTTGCCATCCGAGCCCATCGTCTTGAACCGGTTCAGATTTTTGTTGGCGGAATCTTCTTCCTGGACCTGCTCGTCAACGAACCAGTTCAGGAACTGGACCGTCTTGTAATCCGCCTCTTCATTGGCAGCCTTGACGATTTCATAGATCGAACTGGTGATGAATTCTTCATGCTTCACGGTCCTTGACAATACATCCATCGTATCCGCAAAATCCCAATCTGGCTTTTGGAGTTCCTGGAATATCGGCCTTCCACCGGCTTTGAGCACGTATTGATAGAGGATCAGCGCATGGTCGCGTTCTTCCTGCGTCTGCACGTAATACCATTTGGCAAAGCCGTCCAGATTAACGGATGAAAACCACGACGACATGGAAAGATAAAGCGTTGAGGAAAAGAGTTCCTTTGTGATCTGGTCGTTGAGCATCTGTTCGATTCTTTTATTCAGCATAATATCCCCTCTTTCATATTCTTAGAAATTCGCGGTCACACTGATAATACCCAAAATCCCTGTTTTCAAGCAGCTTTTCAGCCCAGCGCTGCCATGGCCTCGCGGAACATGCGGACGGCGAAATCGAGATCCTCCCTGGTATGCGCCGCCGATATCTGGGTCCTGATCCTTGCTTTGCCCATCGGCACCACAGGATAGAAAAAGCCGGTCACATAGATGCCCTTCTCCAGCAGCGCGGCGGACATCTTCTGAGCCAGCGCAGCGTCTCCCAGCATGATCGGCACGATAGGATGGATGCTGTCCGGGATCGTGAAGCCTGCCTCTGTAAGCTTTGCGCGATAATAGGCCGTATTGTCGAACAGCCTGTCACGCAACGCGGTGGACTCGGAAAGCATTTCGAGCACCTTGATCGACGCCGCTGCGATCGAAGGCGCCAGCGTATTGGAAAACAAATATGGCCTGGACCGCTGTCTGAGAAGCTCGATGATCTCCCGCCTGCCGCTGGCGTATCCGCCGCTGGCGCCGCCGAGGGCTTTGCCAAGCGTTCCGGTGATCAGATCGACTCTGCCTTCCACGCCGCAATGCTCATGAGTCCCTCTGCCTTTGCCGCCCATGAAGCCCACCGCATGGCTGTCGTCGACCATGACCATTGCGTTATAGCGATCCGCCAAGTCGCAGATATCCTTCAGGTTGGCGATGAATCCATCCATCGAAAACACGCCATCGGTCACGATCAGGCGAAATCGGTTTCCGCGGGTCTCCTTCAGCCGATCCTCCAGATCCGACATATCGCTGTTCTTGTATCTGTAGCGCTCCGCCTTACAAAGCCTGACGCCGTCGATGATGCTGGCGTGATTGAGTTCGTCGCTGATGACGGCGTCCTCTTCGGACAGCAGAACCTCAAAGACGCCTCCATTGGCGTCAAAACACGACGAATAAAGGATCGTGTCCTCCGTGCCAAGAAATTCCGAAATCCTGTTTTCCAGCATCTGGTGGACTTCCTGGGTGCCGCATATGAACCGGACCGACGACAGGCCGTATCCCCATTTGTCGAGGCTGTCCCTGGCCGCCTGCTTCACAACGGGATCGTCTGCCAGGCCAAGGTAATTGTTGGCGCACATGTTCAGTACGCGTTCACGGCCCATGATGCCGATCCTGGCGCCCTGCGGTCCGGAAAGCACACGTTCGTCCTTCCAGAGCCCGTTTTCCCGGATTTTTTTTAATTCCTGCTGATAAAAGGCCAGATTTTCAGGATTCATGCTATTCCCCCCAATTCAATACGACTTTGCCTGAATTCCCTGAAGCCATCACATCAAAGCCCTTCTGGAACTCAGTATAATGGAAACGGTGCGTGATGACCGGAGAGATATCGAGTCCGGATTGGATCATCACGGTCATCTTGTACCAGGTTTCATACATCTCCCTGCCGTAGATCCCCTTGATCGTCAGCCCGTTGAATACGACCTTGTCCCAGTCGATGATCGTTCCAGGATTCTGTATGCCGAGCATGGCTATTTTCCCGCCGTGGCACATATTGTCGACAAGATCCGAAAAAGCGGCCGCATTGCCGGACATCTCCAGGCCGACATCGATCCCCTCAGACATTCCAAGCTTTTTGACGGCATCCGCGATCGACTCCTTCCGGCTGTCGATGGCCAGTGTCGCTCCCATCTTCTCAGCCAGCGCAAGCCTGTACGGATTGACGTCGCTGATCACGACATGTCTGGCTCCCGCATGTCTGGCCACCGCGGCAGCCATGATGCCGATCGGGCCGGCGCCGGTGATCATTACATCTTCACCGAGGACATTGAACGCCAGCGCCGAATGGACCGCGTTGCCCAGCGGATCGAAACAGCTGAGCACATCTGTCGGTATCGACGGATCGCAGTGCCAGACGTTTGTTACAGGAATCGATAGAAATTCAGCGAAGGCTCCCTGGCGATTGACGCCGATACCGCTGGTATGCGGACAGAGGTGCCTTCTGCCGGCGAGGCAGTTTCTGCATCTTCCGCAAACGAGATGGCCTTCTCCGGAAACCAGATCCCCTTTTTTGTAATCAAAGACATTGCTCCCGACTTCTTCGACGGTCCCGACAAACTCATGGCCGATGACCATCGGCGTCGGTATGGTTTTTTTAGCCCATTCATTCCAATGGTATATATGGATGTCCGTTCCGCATATGGACGTCTTGAGTATCCTTATAAGCACATCGTTGATGCCTATTTCCGGTACCGGGACCTCGTCCATCCAGATGCCCGGTTCAGCGTATTTCTTGACCAGGGCTTTCATTGTTTTCTGTTTCATGCTGCGACACTTCCCTTCAATACAAATTCTATTTTTCAAGCCCGTTGTCTGTAAGCAGGCTCGCTTCCTTGATCATTCTCCCATCGCGAAGCAGGTCTTTCAGCCTGTTGGCATCGCCCTGCTCCAGGGCATCCCGATATTCGGAAAGATGGCCGATATAAAGCTCCAGCTCCTGCAGGAGATAATCGCTGTTCATCATGAAAAGCGCGGTCCACAGATCTTCATTCAGTCTGGCTACCCGCGTCAGGTCTTGAAAGCTGCCGGCGCTGAATCCCCTGTGCCGCTCGATGGACGGACTCTTGACATAGGCATTGGATGCGATATGGGCCATTTGGGACGTATAGGCGATATTGCGGTCGTGCTGGTCGGGTGTCGACATGACCACCGATCCGAACTTCATCTCCGTCGCCAGGTTTCTGACGGTCTCCACCGCATCGGCGGGTGTTCGCCCTGTCGGCGTGATGATGAAGCTTGCCCCTTTGAAAATCGAGGCATCCGAATAATCATAGCCGGAGAATTCCCTGCCTGCCATCGGATGTGTGCCGAGGTAGGTCACACCGCTATCCGACAGCAGATCCTCGCATTCTCTGATCGGCGCCCGTTTGACGCCGCAGACGTCGCAAACGATGCCGCCCTTCCGGAATTCGCGAACATGCTCTTTCAGAAAAGATATCGTTTGTTCCGGATGCAGGCAGATAAATAAAAGCTCGACGCTGTCCAGCCCGCCGTCAGGCAGGATCCCGTCGATCCTCCCTTCGGCCAGGGCCTTGGCGGCGACCATCCCGTCGATATCCCTACCCATCACCCGGTGTTCCGTATTTTCTTTTATGGCCTTGCAGATCGATCCGCCGATCAGTCCGAGGCCGATAACGCCTATTTTCATTGTCAACTCCTGTGGCTGCGCGCTGATGCAGATCATTGACGCGGCAGCGGCTTCTTCATTTTATTTTTACGTTTTTCATTATAACACTTATTGACTGTTTGCGTAAAATGCTTTTGCGTCATCGCCGCTAAATCGAAATGATCCGGCAAGCCGGATCATCCTGATCGTTTTAGGAATCTGTGTCGTTATAATTTCCGAGAAATCGGATCTCCTCAAGCTCGTTGAACAGCATATAGAGGATCGCCCGGACCGCTGGATCGTCGACGTTTCCCGTAATGTCCATATAGAATCGGTATTCCCAGGGCTTCTGCGGCAGCGGAAGCGACTGGAGGTTCACCAGGTTCAGTCTGTAATCCGCCGCCACCGACAGGATATTAGACAGGGAGCCGCTTTCGTGGGGCAGCGTGAAGCAGAGGGAAATGCGATTTGCCTGGGGCGTAATGACCGGCGTTTTCGTCACAGCGATGAACCGAGTCTTGTTGCAGTCCGAATCGCTTATATTATCCGCCAGCACATCGAGACCATAAAGCTCCGCCGACATGGCGGAAGCGATGGCGGCATTGGACCTGTTCCCTTCCCGGGCGATTTTCTGCGCTGCGACGGACGTGTTGACATCAGTCAGGGGAGTAAAGCCATGCCCGCGTAAATAATCGGCGCATTGACCCAGCGCCTGCGGATGGGATATGACGCAGACGATGTCGTTCAGGGCAGCGCCTCTGACTCCCAGCAGGCAGTGGCTGATCGGCAACGCGATGCTGTCTGATATGTAGAGCTCCCGTTTCATGAGCCCTTCATAGACATCCGCGACGATGCCCTCTGTAGTATTATAAATAGGCAGGATGCCCGCATCGCAGGCGCCGTCCGCCACAGCTTCCATGACGCTGTCGAAGTGCAGCAGGCCGCGCATATCCGCTGCCGGGTACATGTATCCGGCGGCGATATGGGTATAGGAGCCTGGAAGACCCGCATAGGCCACGGTCCCGACATCCGCTCCGCTGCTGGTTCCGCAGCCGATGATCCTTTCGACCGGCATATCCGCGCTGATGATCTCATACTGGCGTTCCCTGCTCTGGCGCATGATCGTCTTGTAGAGCATTCCGATCTTGTGGGCGTTGGCTTCGCCGGCAAGATCCGTGACCTTGCGCATGATGCTTTCCTCGCGCTCCGGCCTGTAAATGCTGCCACCCTCTCCGCGCTTGAGCTCGGCGACGTCGGACACGATGCGCATCCGCTCGTTGTACAATTCGACTATGTCCTGATCGATCGCATCGATCCTGTTGCGCAGATTCTCAAGGTCTTTCATATCCCAATGCCTCCAACATAAGATCAGCAACCGCAATGGCGGCGGCCGCTTCGACTACAGGCACCGCCCGGACGGCGATGCAGGGGTCGTGGCGGCCTTCGATCACCAGTTCTTCCATGCCGCCTGTCCTGATGTTGGCGGTCAGCTGCGGCTTGCCGATGGATGCCGTCGGCTTGAACGCCGCCCTGAATACGATCGGCGCTCCTGTTGTGATGCCGCCCAGACACCCGCCGTTATAATTTGTTTCCGGATAGATCCGGTCATCTTTTATGCAGAACCGGTCATTTGCCTGGGATCCGATCATGCGCGCAATGTTGAAGCCTTCGCCGAATTCCACGCCTTTGACGCCGGGGATCGCGAATACGAGCGAGGCGATCCTGCTTTCCACGGCATTGAAGATCGGGCTGCCATAGCCGGCTTTGATCCCGAGGACGGCGCTTTCGACAACACCGCCGACGGAATCGCCCTCCTGCTTTCTCGCCAGTATTTCAGCTGTCGCCCTTGCTCCCGCTTCGTCATCTATGAACGGAAGCTCTTTGGGCGTCAGCGAATCGAAAAGCTCTCGATTAAGGTGGCGCAGATCGAAGCTTTGGTCCTTGATCGTTCCGACGCTGTCCAAATGCGCGCCAATGACCACGCCCTTGCCTTTCAGGTAGAGTTTGCAGAGCGCGCCGGCAAAGACCAGCGGAGCCGTCAGCCGTCCTGAAAAGTGTCCGCCGCCCCTCAGATCCGAATAACCCTGGTAGCGCAGGATCCCGGAAAGGTCGGCATGGGACGGCCTCGGCACGTCCGCAAGATTCAGGTAATCCGAGGATCTCGTGTTTGAATTCCTGATGATGCCGCAAATAGGCGCCCCGGTCGAGATCCCCTTGAACACGCCGGAGACGATCCTGCATTCGTCGCTTTCGGAGCGCGGCGTTGCAAGTCTTCCCCCCGGCGCCCTCCTCATCATTTCTTCTTTGACGAACTCTTCATCCACCGAAACGCCGGCCGGAAATCCGTCGATGACGGCGCCGACCGCCTCACCGTGGGATTCGCCGAACAGCGAGATTTTAAGAATATTACCCCAGGTCGATCCCATTTACCTTACCTCCCAGCTTTCTGTAATCATCAAAAAAATGCGGATAGGATTTGCTGACGCTCTCCCAGCCTTTAATGGCAACCGGCTGCGAACAGCCGACGGCCGCTGTCGCCAGCGCCATCACGATGCGATGGTCGTTATGCCCGTCCGCCCGGCCTCCAGGAAGTCCATCCCTGCCGGTGACGATCAGCTCGTCACAGTCGGCCGCGATATCCCCGCCGATGGCGGAGAGGACATCCATTGTGGATTCCAGCCTGTCGCTCTCCTTGAACCGAAGACGGCCGGCATTGAATATCCGTGTCGTCCCCTTAGCGTAAGCGGCGACACAGGCCAGCACCGGCACGATATCCGGGATCTGGGAGGCGTCGATCTGGATCCCTGCCAGCGATCCTCCGCTGCATCGGATGCCGCCGTCATCGTCGATCGCGATATTCGCGCCGAATCTGCGCAGCAGATCCAGGATCGCCGCGTCTCCCTGCTTTGAATCGGGATCCAGGCCATCGACGGCGATATCCCCGCCGATGGCTCCCGCGCAGAGCCAGAACGCCGCCTGCGACCAGTCGCATTCGGTAATGTAATTTCGACTTCTATAGGACTGGCCGCCTCTGATAATGAAACGGTTTCCCTGCTGCTCGACGGATACGCCAAAGCTCTCCATGACCGATATCGTTATATCGACATATGGTCTGGATTCGAAGGGTTCAGTGACATTCACCGTTGAATCGCCCGTGCAGAGTGGAAGCGCCAGTAAAAGCCCCGTAATGTACTGGGAACTGACGGCTCCTGAAATCTCATAGCACCCGCTCTGCAGGCGTCCTGAGACGCGCAGCGGCAGATTCGCATCGTCCGGATGGCTGAACCGGATCCCTTTGCTTCCCAATACGTCGAAATAAGTGCCCAGCGGCCTCTCAGGCAGCCGTCCTCCACCATGAAAGACTGGATCTGCCCCAAGCGCCGCCGCGACAGGGATCATGAATCGAAGCGTCGAGCCTGATTCCCTGCATTCCAGATATAAAGGGCCTGAAGCGGCATCTCTGGGGACGCTGTCCGCCTGCCCGCCCATTCCCTTCACGATAATGGCGTCGTCCTGATAATCGATGGCGGCGCCCAGAGCGCGGAGGGTTTCGACTGTCGCCTCAATATCCGCCGACCGGATCACATTGTCGATCCTGCTGTCGCCGTCTGCCAGAGAGGCGCAGATAAGCGCCCTATGAAGGACGCTTTTGGAAGGGATGCCCCGGATCCTTCCTTCCAGTCTGTTCGGTGTTATCAATATATCCATAAGCAAACTCCAAATCGGACCGGGATCCGTCACTCGACTGCGGCCAGCGCGCCGCAGGCTTCAGAAACGACAGCCTGCGTCCTTGTCAGCAGCTCCCTCAGATCCTCCGCCGGGATCTTCCGGATCACGGCGTTTCCGATACTTTCAAGTAAAATCATATTCATGTCGCCGCCGCTCTTCTTCTTGTCGGTCAGCAGCGCGTTGAAAATTTCTTCGGGACTTTCGTCCGATGACGTTGGAAGTCCGTATTTGGTGACGGCTTTGATAACAGCCTCCACCGTATGTTCCGGCGTTTCTCCCATCGCTTCGCCGATGGCGGCTTCACGGACCATGCCGATGGCGACGGCCTGGCCGTGAGTGTATTTCGTGTAATTGCCGCACTTTTCGAGAGCGTGTCCGATCGTGTGGCCAAAATTCAGGATCATCCGCTCCCCTGTGTCCCTTTCGTCGTTTGATACGACTTTATTCTTGATTTCGACACAGGTCTGGATCATCTCCGTAATATCGGGTCCTTCGCCTTCGCCCGCCAGTTTTTCAAATAGCGCCGCATCCCTGATCAGTCCGTATTTGACCGCCTCGGCCATTCCGTCGGCAAACGCCTTGGGATCCAGCGTATCCAGCACGCAGGGATCGATCAGCACTTTCGCCGGCTGATTGAACATCCCGACCAGATTCTTGCCGTATTCGAGGTCGACGCCGGTCTTTCCGCCGACGGACGAGTCGATCTGGGCCAGCAGGGTCGTCGGCACCTGGATATAAGGGATCCCCCGCATGTACGTTCCGGCGGCGAAACCTGCCATATCGCCGGTGACGCCGCCGCCAAGAGCGAAGATCACGTCGCTTCTGGTCATGCCGTGAGCATGCAGCGCATCATAAATGCTCCGGACGGTTTCGAGCCTTTTATGCTCCTCTCCCGCAGGAATGACTATTTTTCCGACGTCGAAGCCCTCATCCTCCAGCGCTTTTGCAAATGCCTCGCCGTAAAGCCCGTCCACATTGCTGTCAGTTATTATGAAGGCTTTACCGTCAAAATGCAGGTTCTTCGCATAAGCGCCGGCATGCCTGATGTCGACGCCTATATAGACATAATAGCTGCCGCTGGCGGCATTGACGTGCACGAGCCTGACATGGCTCTCGCGATGCCCCTGGCCGGCTTTGAAATGGATATTCTTCATATGGTTCTCCCGATGGCCTCCGCCACTTTGCGCATTTTGGGCATCAGTTGGTCGAACTGCTCCGGCGTAATGGATTGCGGCCCGTCTGAAAGCGCGTTTTTAGGATCGTTGTGCACTTCGATGATCAGGCCGTCCGCGCCGCACGCTATCGCCGACAGCGCCAGCGGCTCGACCAGATAGGACAATCCCGATGCGTGAGACGGATCGACGACGACAGGAAGATGGGACAGGCGCTTGAGCAGCGGAATGGCGCTGACATCCAGCGTATTTCTTGTCTGGGTCTCGAAGGTCCTGATGCCCCTTTCACAGAGAATGACCTTGTCGTTTCCGCCGCTCATGATATATTCCGCGGACATCAGAAGCTCCTCGACGGTATTCGAAAAGCCGCGTTTGAGAAGTATGGGCTTCTTGAGCTGCCCCAGCTGCTTCAGCAACTCGAAATTCTGCATGTTTCGCGATCCCACCTGGATGATATCCACATAATCGTTGAACAGTTCGATATAGGATGGATTGGTGATTTCGGACACGATCGGAAGACCGGTCTCCCGCCTGGCGGCGTCGAGCAGCATCAGCCCTTCGGATTTCAAGCCCTGGAATGAATAGGGCGACGTCCTTGGCTTGAAAGCGCCCCCGCGAAGCATCACGGCTCCGGACTTCTTGACTTCCCGGGCGATCAGAAGAATCTGCTCTTCGGACTCCACTGAGCACGGCCCGGCGATCACAGGGATCCGGTTTTCACCGAACCGTATGCCGCTGACGTCTATTATCGTATCCTCCGGATGGAATTTCCTGTTGGCCTTTTTGTAAGGCTCCTGCACGAGGATCACCTTTTCCACGCAGGGCAGCATGCTCAGGGCATCCCTGTCGATCGCGGAGGTGTCGCCGACGAGCCCGATCACTGTCGTTTCATTCCCGTAAATCGGATTGGCGACAACGCCATGCTGTCCGACCCATTCGGTCAGCTCCATCACTTCTTCATAAGTAACTCCCTTTTTCAGTACAATGATCATCTGTTCCACACCTTTCTACACTACAAGCTGCTGGCAGTGTCAGTACTATGCTCTCATTGTAATACAGCTTGCGCAAAAATACAAAAAAAGCTTGTCCCAACTCTTGGGGCGAAGCTTTGTAACAAACTCATCCGCGGTACCACCCAACTTGCGGCGATCTGCCGCATCTCTGCCAGCGTACTAACATACACCTGCCGGTTAACGGCCAGCTGCCGGCACGGCCTACTGAACGGTTCAGCCATGCAACTCGCGAGGGAACTTCACATACGACCGTTTCGCTGCCGTCTTTCCACCGTCGACGGCTCTCTGAGAAGCCCTGCGGGCCCCAGCCAATGGCTCAGCTTAAATCGTATCCTACTTCCTCGGTCACAGTTTTGATAAATAATAACATCGATAAAAAGGATTGTCAATGCAAATATTTAAAAAATTTGGGTTGCTTTTCCCTCATCCTTTGGTTATAATAACTTTTGTACCGCGTGGGCGATTAACTCAGTTGGTAGAGTGCCACCTCGACAAGGTGGAAGTCGTAGGTTCGAGTCCTGTATCGCCCACCAAATCAAATACCATCTATTGATAAAAGGAATTTTGTCAGCAGGTGGTTTTTTGTTTGCTCGAAAGTGCTTGAATTAAGCCGCTTTCGGACTTTGTGCTTTTTGCCTTGTAGCAATAGTTGGTATTTTAGAATAGCCGTTATCGGAGGATACTTGACACGAACCTGTGGCTGCCAAGTGCTAATTTTTAACGATTAGACCTCTGGGGGTGTGCATCTTTTAACGATTTGCCTTGTAATCGTTAAAAGATACTGTTAAGGCAAAAAAACAGCCCGCCGATTGGCGAGCCGTAAATAGTTGAATGTTAAGCTGTGACTTCCGAGCCGTTTTTGAATCTAAATGTCATTGCGCCATCTTGGTTGACCGTCACTTGGTCGATTACAGCAAGCCACAGTTTTTCGTCAAACTCAGCTATGGCAAGCGGTCGGCTCTCAATGTCTTTGATGAAGCCTTCGATGATTTTGCCCTTGCCAAGGCGTTCTCGCTTGATCAATTCCAACTCATCGACTTGCTCTGAAGCTTTACGGTGGCGTTCGAGATAGGCGTTGTTACGCTCCGTCCATTCCTTTTGGTCTACTGCCGATCGGGCATTTTCATAAATTGCTTTTCTGGATAGTTCGGTTACAACCTCAATTTCACGGAACAATTCGGCAAGTTCTGTATCAATTGCCGTGGTGTCACAAAGGACATTTTGAGCAAGTCGGCAGTCTTCAATCAGCCCATCGCGGTTATGCATTAGTTGATTGAATGCGGCTAAAAACCTTTCCTTGATCACTTCCTCGGTTATATGTGGCGTCTGGCATCCCTTTCCGGGGTTTCCGAGCCGTTTGTATTTATCATTACACTGCCAGACTTCTTTGCGGTAGGTCTTGTCGCCCTTATAACTGCCCCAGACCTTCTTGCCAAAGCGGCCGCCACAATCCGCGCAGATAAGTCGGGATGCAAATATACTCGTGCTGCTCGTGGGTCTGCCGAGGTTCTTACGTCGCTCTATTTCAAGCTGAACGGCGTCGAACTCATCAGGTTCGATAATGGCGGGATGGCTGTTCTCGACGTAATACTGCTGAACCTGTCCTTCGTTCTTGACCATTTTCTTCGTGAGGAAGTCTGCACAGAAAGTCTTTTGCAGTAGGGCATGGCCTTTATATTTCTCGTTGGTCAGGATTGATTGAACCACCGCCGTTTGCCACGTTTTCTTACCTGCAGGTGACGGAATGTTATGACATTCGAGGTGTTTGGCAATTGCCGAGAATGTCTTGCCCTCCATGTAGAGACGAAAGATGAGGCGAACAATTTTTGCTTCGGCAGGAACTATTTGCGGTAGGCCGTCCTCACCTTTCTCGTAGCCGAGGAATTGTTTGTACGGAAGGCTGACCTTGCCGTCCGCCATTCGCTTGCGCTGACCCCAAGTCACATTCTCTGAAATGGAGCGGCTTTCTTCCTGCGCCAAACTGCTCATAATTGTAATAAGTAACTCGCCTTTGGAATCCAGCGTATAGATGTTCTCTTTTTCAAACCAGACTTCCACGCCTTTTTCCTTGAGTTTGCGAACGGTTGTGAGACTATCTACTGTGTTTCTGGCAAAGCGACTGACTGATTTTGTGACGATGAGGTCTATGCCGCCCTCCAGAGCATCAGCTACCATCTGATTGAAGCCATCGCGTTTCTTGGTGGTGACCGCAGAAATCCCTTCGTCCGTGTAGACGGTCACAAATTCCCAGTCTTCTCGGCTCTGGATGAATTTTGTGTAGTAATCAACCTGCGCTTCATAGCTTGTAAGCTGCTCGTCGCTGTCGGTGGAAACCCTTGCGTAAGCCGCCACGCGACGCTTGACAGCGTTCGACTTTGACTGCGCCGACAAAGCTGGAGCGGTGGCAGGGATAACTCGTATATTAGCCATTGTCCGTACCTCCCAGCGCCCGTTCTCTTGCGGTTTGCCGCATCTCGTCAGTCCAGCTCTCTCGTCGGGAGCGATTTTCCCATGTAGATGTTTGCTCTGTGCCGTCTTTAAAAGTAAATACCAGGACGCCGTCGTCGGGGACTGCTATCGCTGTGATCTTCCCCGATAATACATCGGGGTCGTACACAGCAAGCCCTAACACTTCGGTGCATTTCTCTTTGAGTATGTCCTCGGGTATTCGCTTGGCGGCACATTCGTGCTTTCCTCGGTAAGTGTAGGTAGCGCAAGCCCAAACCACCTTGGCATATTTTGTGCCCACGCCGCTTACCTTTTTGCGGAATTTTGCTCCACACTTTTTACAGGTGATTAGTCCCGAAAATTCGCTGAATGTCAGCTTCCGGGGATGATTAGCTTTTGCTGCCCGCTGGGCCATCTCAATCTGAACCGCCTCGAAGGTCTCGCGGTCGATAATAGCTTCATGTGAACCCTCGACATAGTATTTCGGCAGCTCACCGCTGTTTGACTTCCATTGCTTTGTAAGGTGGTCAGTGATAAAGCCCTTTTGCAAGCACGTATCACCGATGAATTTCTCGTTCCCCAGAATAGAGCCTATGGTGCTTTCTGACCAGCGACCACCGCACTTGGTGGGTACTCCGAGCCGAATCAGCTTCTTCATAATCGCATTTTTACCAAGTCCCGATAAATAGTCGGCGAATATCATTCGCACGACCTCGGCTTCTTCGGGAATAATGGTTAACTTGAAGTCCTTATAGTCAAACCCGTAAATGCGGATGTTGTTGGAGGGCTTGCCCTCCTTGAAATCTTTTCTGATACGCCACTTTTGGTTTTCGCTGACAGAGCGGCTTTCCTCTTGTGCGTAGCTTGCAAGGATGGTGAGCATTAACTCTCCGTCTCCTGAAAGTGAGTGCAGGTTTTGCTCCTCAAAATATACGCCGACGCCGAGATTCTTAAGTTCCCGTACAGTTTCAAGCAATGTGACTGTATTTCTCGCAAAGCGACTGATAGACTTCGTGAGGATGAGATCGATGCGTCTCGCACGGCAGTCGGCAAGCAGTCGCTGGTATTCAGGTCTTGAATCCTTCGTGCCGGTTTCCGCTTCGTCGGTATACACGCCGACATACTCCCATTCAGGTTTGCCCTGTATCAGATTGCTGTAGTAGCTGACCTGAGCGGCAAGGGAATGGAGCATTTCATCTTTACCGCAGGAAACACGAGCGTAGGCTGCGACCCGTTGTCTGGTCGGCAATGGCGCCGTTTGTTCAACTTTTGTTATCTTTCTGCCCATAATGGCCTCCTTTCGCATTACCATATATCACTCTTTTTTCCTTACATAGCAAGTCATTTTCGAGGAATATACTGCACGAGGATAAACCATACTTTTGGGCAAGTATTGCATCTATTGACTGCAGGTCATCATCAGAAATGATGCCATTTGCGTGCCAGTTTTTAAACACCGCCATAGCTGACTTGTAGCGGAGGATTGCTTCGTCTTTACTCATGGCAAGCCCTCCGTGACTGCCCAAAACAGGCGCGGGAACAGTATCGCCGACGTGCGTTACCATAGCTTTCAAACTCCGTGCCACAGATCGGGCATACGAAATGATATAAGGCTCTGCGGTTCACGGCCTCAGGGTGTGCCTTCCACCAAGCCATACGGCACTTGTCCGAACAGAACCGTTTCTGCTTAGAACCCCGCATGTGCTGAAGTGGAATGCCGCAGTTGGCACAGGCATCAGTATCTACGGGTAGTTCTTGGTTTATCGAAACGCTGATGTTATTTCGGCGGCAGTAGGACTTGACGGTGTTTTCGGACATACCGAGATCGGCAGCGATAGCGGCATAGCTGTTACCTTTACTACGTAAGTATTCGATCCGCTCTTTTTGAGCAGTAGTCATATGCTTTCCTCCATTCGGAGGGGAAATAAAAAGCGCCCCTCTACCGTCTACAGACAGAAGAGGGGCACTTGCGTACCAGCATATGCTGGTTATTCGGTTTTGATGAAAGCATCCGTAAATCCCGCCGCCTTGACTCTTTTTAGCATGGCATCAGCATTGGCTTTGACGGCGTAAGCACCGACTTGTACACGGTACAGCTTTTTCGGTTCAGTTGGGGTGGGAGGCTTTGACGGTTCTGTTGCCGTGAGTAGCCTTTTGACCTCTGCTCTAAATGTATCCATTGACTTGCCGTGCTTCGGAAACCAGTGACCTGGATCGGCATGGTTACTGGCGATGCCGCGTTTATGCCCCTCGTAATGACCGATAATAACGCCATCTGCCATCGGGTCGAGATTATACTCCTTGCAGAGATAGGCACACAGTTCGGTGGCTTCCTTGTAGACTGCGTTGAAATAGGCTTTGTCGGTTAGGCCATCCTCGCAGATTTCAAAACTTGTGTGACTGTCATTGACCGATCCTTTTGAGCCGGAAGCCCCATGCCAACCGCGATGATTCCACGGCAGTGTCTGATAGGTAGCAATACTGCCATCAGCCAGTTTTCCGATGAAGCCATGTACGCAGACCTGCCGACCGTCCGGTTTGTCTTGATTCCAGTGGTTGTTATATTGATTCTTGCCAAGCAATCCATCGTCCGGACCCACATAACGACGCAGATTCGGATTGTTCGCGCCGGTGGAGTGAACCATAATGCCTTTGACAGTAATAGTCCTGCCAGCCTTGTAGCAGGCGTTGTTTGTGAATATCAATTTTCGTAGATTCATTTCTGTTCATCCTTTCCATGAAGTTGTGCCAGCACATCTTTTAACTTGGCAGGCACGGGTAACCCAATAGCCGTGGCATTCTCAACGAGAGAAATTCCCTCATTAGCAATGTAGAAGAAGATAATCGCCGTCCGAAGTGGTGCTCCCGTGCCGCCGAGCAGATAGGTGTCGATGAGATGACCAATGCCGACCACAAGGAATAGCGCTACCTTCTTGGCGATACCCTGCGCTCCGATTCTGCTGGACAGTTTTTTCTCCACAATTGCCCGAAGCACGCCCGTGATGTAGTCGACGACCACGAAGGCGATAAGCGCATAAAGGAAGCCGTCCAATCCGCCCAAAAACCAGCCAAGTGTACCTCCGATGGCTGCAAATGCAACCTGAATCCAGTTCCAAATCTCTTTCATTTTCGTTTTACCTCCTGTTTTTTGCATAAAAAACGCCTGCTGAATATGCAGGCGCGAATGCCAATATGAATGATTACTCTTTAACTCTGTTTTGGGAGTGCCTCCCAAAGCCGCAAGTCTTCCTGACCGAGTGACCATAGGGCAAAACCACGCAACCGCCATCGGTATGCCGCTTCATTTGCCCAGTAGACAATCGAGTCCACGTCTTGGTAGTAGACAATTCCAAAACCATCCCCATCACCGAGGAATACCCTCGAACACCAGACGTTGATGTCACGTGGCGTAAATTTTGCCGTGTAGTCAGCGTTGCATGGAATGTATAGCATTGCTGAATGCACGAAGTCATAGTCCATAGAGATATCCTCGCTTCGGGTAGCGGATTCCTCCACATCTGAGGTAAGCGTGAATACCTCGAATTCACTGTCCCATGTCACGCTACTCCGGGCGATCCTGCCGTAGTTTTCGGTAGTACCGTTTGGCATTGTTACATCAAAGGCTTCATACGGCTCGTAAGTCCAGGCATCGCCTAAACGCAGAAGTTCACACTTGATTTCATTATCCGACTGAATGCCGCAATAACCACTTGCTGGTGATACCGTGGCTGTGAAGCGGAGGGTGTTACTGTTGCCGGAATAGACCCTCACGTGGTTGCCGCGTTTCCTCATTTCAATGAGATACATATTGGGGTTTGTGCGGATGTCGGTGGCAGGTGTTTTAGCGTAAGCTGCACCATAACTGTCGAGCAAAATAGAGTCTTGATAGAGTTCCACTCGCTCAGTGTCGATGTTGATACAACAGAAGATGTCGCCGATAAATACCCCGGCGCGCCCGCTCCCGTTGTGAGGGAAGGCAAGCCGTGCTCGAAGGTGAACGTCGGAGAAACCGTCATATCTCCAGGCAAGTTGGCCACTACCTTCCAACTGTGAATAAACCCTGCCGGATGCATATTCATCGCTTCGCCAGACTGCCCAACTGCCTGAAAGTGTAGTCCAGTAAGTGCTTTGCAGCGTGATTGGGTCTTGGAAGTCCTCATACCACACCAGAGCCGAATCGGGTTTTCGCCGCAGAATCTCGGTGGTCAGTTTGAAGCCTTTGTCCGGCACAGCCATATTCCCGTTCACGTCCTTGAAGCTACGAGGAGAGAGTTCAAAGGTAGCCGAACCTGCCGAGGGCTGTTCAGAAAACGATGAGCAAAGACGAAAGCCATATAACTGCGCACCCACCACACCGCCATCAACGGTGATGGTATGTTCTCCTGCCGACAAGCTGCGTCCTTTAGCAAGAATCGCCCAGAAGGTGCTTCTCCAATACGGCCACCATAGACGGTTTTCGTAAAAGCCGACCGAGGAACCGTCAAGGGAGATGTTGATACCGTTCTTGTCCCAATACGGATAGCAGATACGGACTGCGACATCATAAATTCCCGATTGCGGAACGGTAAAATCGTAGGTTGCTGTACCCATTTCAGATGAGAGCGTAATCATTCCGTTGCCGATCACCACGCCCTCTGTGTAACTATCCGGCTCGCCGTCGCGGTCAATATAGATTGTGCCAAACTCTGCCTTTTGTGTTTTCCCGTAGCAAGTTAAGTATCGACGGCGGTTGTATGTTTCCCCGATTATTGGAGCTTCTCGGCTGGTTGCATCGCCACCCTCAGCATAATCGTAGACTTGAGGGAGCATATACGGTACCTGATCGTAATCGTCCCAGTAGGCAAGCCACGGTATCATCGGCTGCGGAGGAGCATTACCTGTAAAGTTATAGCCGCCCTCCGCCCATATTTTGGCGGCGTAGTAGGTAAGCGACACGCCACGATACGTCTGGCCGAGGTCGGCAGGGCTTGTATATATCTGCCACTCCCAACCGTAACCCGGTAAACCCATATAGATCTTTTGCGGATTCATTACTCTGGCGGCATAATCATAAACACCGACAAGCCAGTCCCGTGGAGAGACAGGACCCGGTGCGCTGCCTGCCCAGGCCATACCGTATGACATAATTGCTGCCGTGTCACAGTAAGCATCGAGATCGGCATAGACGCACCAATTCTCGCCGCCGACTGAGCCTTGGACGCCCGTCATACCGGGCAAACAGATATTGACCAGCTTGGCGGGATTGTACGCTTTAACGGTTTGGTAAATGTCGCTGAAGAGAATATTTGCCGCATCCTTGTTCTCATATCCACCGCCGCGTTCCAAGTCGATATCCACACCGGCACACCACGGATATTTCTGCATGATACGCACCAATTCGGAGAGAAACTTCGTCTTTGCGCCACTTTCGTTATTTCGTAGAGCAGTGAAGATAGAAGCTGCGCCGTGGTTCATTACAGTGAGAAACCACCGCACTTTAGGCCATTTATTGATGTACGGCATCATGCCGGATATCGGCGTTCCTGTTTCGGTTATCGTTCCTGTTATGGCCACCTCGAAGGTGAAGATGCCGACGGCTTCATAGCGGTCACCGTAATTGTTCAAGGCCTGGTGCATTCGGGTGTTTCCCATGAACGACCATATCATGCACTTCTTGCCCTTAAGATAATCCTTACTCATAAGCGCGGATCTCCTTCCATCATTTCTACATATTCGAGGTAGACCCTCGCTGATTTTCCGTTTTCCAGCTTCACGTGGTGCTTGCTGTCGTAAGCGGCGGTATATTGGTAAAATCCATCCTTTAGCGTGGGATTGCCATTTCGCAGACATTCCCTTACCACAGCTTTTAAGGCAAATTCATCACCCGCATTTACCGCCGATGTAAATTTGCACTTATGCGAACCCATACCTTGTGAAATTTCAATGCTTCCCGCCGCCATTGGCTGTTTAGGATAGATATATAAGTCAAGACCCGCCGAGGTTTCCCCGGTGTTGAAGAGAACGAGGGTCGCGCCGCCACGCACCACGGCATTTTGGTAGCGAGGAGCATTCCCGCTACCTTGAAGCATGGTCGAAGTGTGCGGTGTATAGCCTGTCAGTTTGTCGCCCTCCTGAAGCTGAAGGTCGGTGAAGTAAATCTCGCCCGTGCAATCGGCGATGAGGGGACGGAGGGTTACGCTTACAATTCGCTTTTCCTCTTTGAGTTTTAGTACTTCCGCAAAGCGGATGAAGTTGTTGATTATCTTTGCCACCTCCTCCGAAAACGGTGCATAGCTCAAATGCGAGTGTGTACAAATGCTGAATTTGACAACATAGCCTATTTATTTTATAATGAAAACCAATCTATATTTGGAGGCTTGAATACACCTATGAGTGGAATCTTTCGGACTCGTCAATAAGGTGCACTAAACAAACGGAAGCGTAAAATACTCTTCCTTTAGTTTTGTGCACTTTTTTTCGACCCGAATAGAATCGAAAGAGGTGTATTTAGCGTGAAAAATAAACTTAAATTCGGTAAAAAAGGGCACACGAAACTAAGGTCCTTGAAGACCTAAAAAAATAAGTTTTAGTTTAAGCCACGGAAATGTCAGTAGTTTTTATAAGGCCTTGAGAAATAAGAAGTTTTATTGCCTGTTTAATAGCTTTCTCTTTCTGCTTGTCCTGCATGTCTTGTGGCATATCAATTTTATACAGGTCGCTTGGATTCCACACTTCGCCAGTAACAAACATATTGTAAATAGCGGTAAGTATCATCCTTGCGATAGCAATAATTGCTCTTTTTTTGCCTCTCCTTTTACAAATGCGTTCGTACTTGATTTTGTAGTAAGGAGCCTTATCCGATTTCACGGCTGCATGGGCAACTTGTACCAATGCAGGTTTGAGGTAGACACCGGCACGTGTAATACGGACAGATTTCTTCTTACCGGCAGATTCATTGTTGCCAGGCGTTAGGCCCGCCCAGCAGCACAAACGCTTGGAGTTGGCAAATTGAGACATATCTGTACCAATCTCGGAGATAATGGTGATTGCAGATGCTCTGTTAACTCCGGGAATGGTACAGAGAAGGTTGATGGCACTTTCATAAGGTTCGACCAAGTTATCAAGTTTTTCGTCTAGTTCAGAAATGGATTTGGTTACGTAGTCAAGATGGGAACGAACCATTATCACACGATCTTTTTGTGCCGGGGTCATTTGATATCCTTCAATCGATTCAACTACGGTATCTGCTTTTTTCTTCAATGATTTTTGAAGAAGAGAAGTGCAGTATTCCGGATCGAAGGTATCAGAGAAAATGAGATAGTCCGTGATGGAAGTGGCAGATTTGCCAAACATGTCGGAAACGACAGCATCAAGGGCTACATTACAGACAGTGAACGCATTTTGAAAACGATTCTTTTCACTGCTTCTACAAGAAACAAGTTTGGAACGGTAGCGGGTGTATTCACGAAGGATACGGATTGGTTTTGCAGGAATATAACTTCCCGGTACTAAACCAAGACGGAAGAGATCACCAATCCACTTGGAATCTTTGACGTCATCCTTGTTTCCTTTCACAGCTTTTACCCATTTGGGGTTGGCGACAGTAACATGGATAATATCTTCCAAAAGATTGTAGACAGGGACGTAATACTTCCCGGTTGATTCCATACAAACGTCAAAGCAATTGTTGTCAATCAGCCATTGCTTGAATTTGAGAATGGCATTATTGAAAGTCGAAAACCGTTTTTTAGAATAGTGTGGTGTGATCCCCTGTGAAGTAATAAGTGTGGCGACGAGAAAAGTCTTATGCACATCGACACCACAACAGATGGGATAAACAACCTTCATGATACAGCCTCCTTTGAATTAGTAGTTGAGGAGGAAGACATTGACTGAACCATCACACATTTAACTAAGAGCTAAAACAATGATTAGCGTGCGGTCTTATAGAACCACTCATTTGTGCTTGAAAGATGATTCTTACACTGGTTTTTATACTGATTTAAGCTAAGAAGAGCAGTCTACGACTCACCTCACCGTGCTTTGTAGTGTATCTTCTTCTCAGTGAAATTATAGCAAAGTGGTGGAAGCCGCACACCATTTTTTCATTACTATTTGTGCCGCCAGCGGTAGCGGCGGAATGGAGGTTTTTATGTCCAAAAATAGAAACCAAGGGCAAAATCCGCCCATTTGTGTATCCCAAAATTACCTGACCAGCTACAAAACAATAAAAAAATTGCTTCATAAAACCAGTATCACCGCAGGTGATCATGTGATTGAAATAGGCCCCGGTAAAGGCCATATTACTGGTTTACTCCTTGAAAACTGCCAGAAAGTAAGCGCTATTGAAGTTGACAAAAAGCTTTATGGAAGGCTTCTTGAAAAATTCAGTGATGCCGAAAACCTCGACCTTTATCATCAGGACTTCCTGCAATGGCGGCTTCCTGCTTCTGTGGACTATAAGGTTTTTGCAAACATTCCTTTTTTCCATACCACCAGCATATTGCGCAAGCTGACGGAAAGCAAAAACCCACCAACAGAAGCATGGTTAACGATGGAAAAGGGTGCGGCCAAGCGTTTCATGGGAACCTCGCGTGAAAGCCTGCGGTCACTCATGATAAAGCCAGTATTCGATCTTGAAATCGTCTACCATTTTCGCCGGGAGGATTTTCATCCGAAGCCCGGCGTAGACGTGGTATTGCTCCATCTGAATAAAAAGGCACAACCAGATGTATCGCCAGTCCAATGGCTTGCTTACGAGCGCTTTGTCTCAGCCGGCCTACGAAGCAATGGTGCCGAATTACGACGCATGTTTACAAAAAAGCAGTTGTCCAGAGCATTTCGAGAAGCTGGCATACATGGTTACGCCTCTGGGGAAATGCTTTATGTGCAATGGCTCTGCCTTTTCCGATGCTACTACAAGCATGTACTTCGCAAAGACTGAATCACCCATCCAGTGTCCACCTAATTTCACAGACGTGGCCGACCCAGCCTGTGGCGACGATACCTGCTTGCAACATTAGATCAGTGAAGAACACCTCTCCAGTACAGTTCTGTATAACAAGACGGATGGTGATGGAGCGCAGCCTGCCGTAGCCTTTGGGTGAAGCGTCTCGCGCCACTTGTTGAAAAGATACCATGTGAAATCACCGCCCTCTCAATACAAATCAATAAATCGTGTTTCGGTCGTCCCGTCCTCGTATTCAAATACTACCTCGATACCGACCTGTCCATTTGCACCCTTGTTCAGATTATCTGAGCCGATTTGAGCCGAAATAGTGTAGTTACGTCTTGATGCTGGATAGACTGTTTGCGCCATGCTTTTGGTCATATCCGCCACACCAACTGCCTTAAAGGAAGCTGTACCGGATACACCGTTTTCAGTATCCACTACAAAGCCGCTATTTTGCCAATAGGCGAAGCCATCATCGGCTCTGCTGTTTCGCAGATGGTTGAACGGTACCATATCCTTGATTTCCTGCCCGATGAGATTGCTTTGGTCGAACTGGTCGGCAATCGTTGCTGATGAGGAATCGCCAAGTTCTCTGAGTTTTGTGGAGAGTTCCAATACGGTTTTCCACGGCTCTTGAAGGTTATACTGGCGGCGTATAATTCGTGTTTTAATGGTCAGATTCAAATCCCTGTCGTCAACGGTTACAATATCACCCAAATTCCAGCGCTCGTGTTCATAGCCTGTCAATACGGACAAATCCATCGCCGAGAGGACATAGGAAACGCGGGGCTTTGCGTACTCAGCAAGCCGCATATTGGTAAATTCAAGCATCTGATAGGGGTTCGTAAAACTGGAGCAGTCGAGTGTCGCTACCCGCACCTCGCTTGAATAGGTTAAGTCCTCCAGATATTCCTTGCCGCCGTTAATGGCACTAAAGGTCATGCCGTCTTTACCGATGGCGTAGAGTCGCGTAACAAGGGATCGAGTATCGACTACACGCTTAATCCCCGTCAAGTTTTTGCGGTAGGCAAAGAGCGCACCGCTGTCTGTCCCGCTGAATGTCAGTAAGTCCACTCGCCTGTCCCGGCTGTGGAATACCAAATCGCCACCATGGATGTTCTGCACCATCCGCAGGATGGAGAGTGCGTTCTTTTCTTGGCATTCCCATGTTCGAAGGGTGATCACATTTACCGTGCCGACTTCCCAGCCTGTGCCCGCAAGCGCAAACGCCATCGGGGCAGCGGGCAGGTCGGCGTTGAATTCAATCGGTTGTTTTTCTGCAGAAAAAGTCAGGTCATAGAATGCCGCTTCAGCATAGACCGTTGTGAGTATGCTGTTGCCATCCGAACCTTTTTCATCCGTCATTGTCCGTATGCGGTAAACATCCTCAGCAATCTGCACCTGCTTCTCGTTGTCAAGCGTCGCCCGCTTCGGGTCACTGTAGGGCAGCTTGAATTCCAAGGTGTCCGCTCCGTTGATCTCGCCCGTAACAATGATGTCGTAAGCATTCTCCAGAACTGTTTCCCACGCTCCGTTCCCGTCCAAAACAACGGGGCGGGCAAAACCCAGTTTCTCATACGGAGATTTGGGGATATCATGAAGTGTGATATCGAGCAGCTTCGGCGTGACCGTCGTATCGCTGGTGCTGAGCGTTACCCTGTAACGGATATATGAGCGATTCGGTGAGGACAGTTCGCCGTTCGTGCCAACTGTCTGCCATGCCGACCAGTCCTGTAAATCATCTGAGGTTGATGTTTCTATCAGTGAAATGGACGTGACGCCCGCCGTGTATTCGCTTGTTGCCGATACCCGACCGCTCCCGGCAAGGTTGCATTCGGCAGCAATCGTCGTCAGTTGGCCGCTTTCGGGGTAGAGATTATCAATGCCTTTCCGTAGGGTAACAGCTCCCGGCTCAGTTAGCGCATCCACGTTACCCGAAGTATCTCCGCCATTGGCAAGCATCGCCTGACGGAAATAGTGAATCAAATCATCAATAGTTAAGTCGCTGTCTGTTTCAAAGAACCACTCGTCCAAGCCACCTGCGTAGTAATACTGGTTTGCGTGCATTCCCATGACGATATCCGCCGTACAGGATGGATTCAATGTACCAGTAAATGTCCGCAAGGGGGCTGTCCACACTACACCGTCGGCACGGTTGCACAGAACTATCTGAGATGTTTTGTCCGTCGCATTTATGATGGCAGAGAGGAAATACCAACCACCATTGACCATGTTGAATCCAGGTGTTTCGGTTTGGTCAAGGATAAGCGTGCCCGCCGAATTATAGAGCATCATTCGCGGCCGCCCTTGATAGAGGGAAATATATAAAATTGGCTGACCGGGTCCTTGCCTTGTATTGAAAAGCGGAATGAAGTTCTGCCCGACAGAATAGGTGGTCGGATTTACCCAACCGCCGACGGCAATTTTATCACCGAGATAAGAAAAGAATGTACCGTCGTTGGTGGCGACAAGGTGCGTCTTTTCTGTGGTTGGGTTGTTGATGTTTATGCGAAAATACCGCCCAAACCTGCCGTTTAGTAAAGAGGCTGTTGTGCCGCTCCAGCCGGAGACAGTAAAATGTCGTCCGTTGCCGGAGGAGTCTGTAAGGCGGGTATCGCTGTCCGGCGTGGATTCGTTGAAACGCCAGAGTGCGGATGTTTTTTCGGTTACAGGGATCTCGCCTGTAAAGTCTGTTTGAGAAGTCAATATGGATTTTACCGCCATGTCCTCACCTCCAACGGCTCTTCGCCTGTATTTGCAGTTCTGTAAAGGTCGCACCGATTGCCGTAATGGTTACGCTGTTCGCTCCTTTGCGAAGAATTGGAAAATTCAACTCTTGAAGCAGCGGCAGACCATTTCGGAGCGTTTCGCCCGTGCCGTCTACCACCTTGGCAGTAACCAAACCGCTGTCGATGACAAGGGTTTCCCCGGCAGCCAGCACACCGATAACGCGAAGTTCTTCGTCATTTGTTTTCAACGACACATAGGTTGATGCCCCTGATGGAATGATGCCTTTCAAAAGGAAGACAGGCAAAGAGTCTGTATTGCCTTTACTCCTCGTGACCGCATTCGCGCCTGCTTGGGTTAGCGTAAAACCCTCGTCCGTCAAAGCGTAAGCATGTGGGTCGGGGCAGACGAAGTTCAAGTCAAATGCACCCGCTGAGCGAACAAGCCGTTCACAGTTCACTTCCGTCTGAAGTCGCGCTGTGAAATAGCGGTCGGCTACATCGTCAAGCACAAGCTGTTTCAGCCCTTTATCCGGGTCAAGCCATTCTGCCAGACCATCCAGAACTCCAACCAATGAAGCGAGGTTGTGCTTTGGAGCGATATTACAGCGAACGGTTATGACCCGCTCTGCGCTATCACTGCCAAAGTCTGCCACGCCGGGCTTGCCGGGTATGGAAACAAAGGAGTTGCGCAAGGGTGGCGAAGCCTGCCAAGAGGTCAGCCGAGCCTTGACGTTCATGCTTTGTGATGAGATTCCGTTGAAAATAAAGCCCACGCCAACACCTCCTTATGCCGGGCTAAACCGCCCCTGCGCCCGCGAGCCGGTTTGCATCAGGTTGTACAGTTCCTGTGATATTCTGCGGATGTCGTCCTCGCTGCGGACAATCATCTGCTGTATGTTGATGAGAGAAGGCATACCTGATACCGCCAAGCCGCCATGACTTCCTGTCACATCACCCATGTTTATGCCGGGCGTATCAAAAGCGGTGGGGATAGCGTTCTGCATATCGTCGGCGACTTCATCCATCGCCCGTTCAAAGCCCACACCGATGCCCTGACCCATGTTTTCGCCAAGTCCGGCAAATAAGGTGGAGGGAGAACGGATACCGAAGAAGTTTTTAATGCCGTCGACGATCCCTCCGAAGAAGCCGGAGATTTTACCCCAAATCCAATCGGTGACGTTCGAAATACCCTGCCACAGCCCCTTGATAAGGTCGCTACCGACTTGCACGATTTTACCGATGTTACCGGTAAAGCCTTTCACGATAGCCGTAATAATCTGAGGTATCGCTTTTACGATTTCCACGATGATGGTTGGCAGGTTCTTTATCAACGCCACGAACAGCTGAATGCCCGCTCCCACAAGCTGCGGGATGCTCCCGATAATCGCCGTAATAAGCGATGAGATGATCTGTGGTATCGCCGCCACGATGGCAGTTATAATCTGCGGCAGGTTTTGAACCAACGAAATTAACAGCTGAATCCCGGCGTCAATAAGCTGGGGAATAGAGCCGAGGATCGCTGTAATTAAACCCTCGATAATTTGCGGTATAGCCGCCACAATTGCCGTGATGATTTCAGGCAAGGCGTCTACTAAGGACACCAGTAGCTGAATCCCTGCATCAATAATTTTCGGGATGGCCCCGATGATAAAATCTACAATGCCGAGGATGATAGCGGGCAGAGCAGCGATCAATTGGGGCAGTGCATCCAGGATTCCCTGTGCCAGTCCAAGAATCAGTTGAAGGGCGGCATCAAGTATCATAGGCAGGCTTTCCATCAAGCCTTGAACGATTGTGATCACAGCGTTCACCGCCGCCGGTATCAACTGTGGAAGTGCATCGGCGATGCCTGTAACGAGAGTGGTCACTAATTGAACCGCTGCATCGATAAGTAATGGAAGATTATCAATCAGCGCACCCACAATGGTCATAACAGCATCCACGGCAGCGGGGATAAGTTCGGGTAAAAGCGTTAAAATCGTTGTCAGCACCTGTGTGAAAAGGTCGACTACCGTAGCGAGCAGAGTCGGAAGCAAATCACCGATTGCCTGTAGTATCCCGTCAAGGGCAGGGGGCAGTGCTCTTACGATATTCTCAATAACTGGAACAATGTTTTTCACGACGTTCTGGAACGCTTCGACCACATTACCAATCAAAAGTCCTACATCAGCATTGGCATTACCCAAACCCGCCATCAAGTTGCCGATAGCCGATTGCATTCCCGCCATAGAGCCAGTAATTGTTTCCGTGGCTTCCAAGGCGGTCGTTCCTGTGATCCCCATTTCGGTCTGAATGACATGGATTGCTTCGGTCAAATCGGAAAATGAAGAGAGGTCGTATTTAATACCGGAGATTTTTTCGGCATCAGCCAAGAGCCTATCCATTTCAGACTTTGTGCCGCCATAGCCCAGTTTCAGGTTGTCGAGCATCGTGTAGTTCTGCTTGGCGAAACCCTGATAGGCATTTTGGATGGATGCGATGTCCGTACCCATTTTATTGGCGTTATCGGCCATATCCGTAATCGCCATGTCCGCAACCTGCGCTGCTTTTGCGGTATCGCCGCCGAGGGACTGGATAAGACTTGCCGAAAAGCCCGTGACGGTTTCCATATATTCGTTGGCGGACATACCGGCGGTCTTGAAGGCATTTTCGGCATACCCTTGAACAGACTGCGATGCCTCACCAAAGAGGGTATCCACGCCGCCGACCAGTTGTTCGTAGTCCGCATAGGCGGATATGACTTCTTTGCCAAGTTTGACGGCTGCGGCTCCGGCGGCAACAGCCACCGCGCCCATTGCCACACCAATGCCTTTGAGGATGCCGCCCAGCTTCTCGAACTTTCCGCCGGATTTTTCGGCGCTGTCGCCAGCGTCCTCCAGTTCCTCGCCAAGGTCGTCGGCTTCTTCCGCTGACTCTTCCAATTCACGCTCCATGTTGTTCAGTTCCGCGTTGGCGTTATTGAGAGCGATCTGCCAGTTTTGAGTGCGCCGATCATTTTCACCAAAGCTGTCGGAGGCGTTTCGAAGAGCGGCTTCAAGGGTGGAGATTTTGTCCTTCTGGGCATCGATCGCTTTATTGAGGACTTCGTTGCGAGCGGCAGTAGCTGCTATGGATTTATCCTGTTTGTCGAACTCGCTCGTTACCAGCTTCATTTCGCTACCCAGTACTTTGAACGACTGGTTTATATCTCGCAGTGCGCTTTTAAACTCCTTTTCGCCCTCGACGCCTATTTTCAACCCGAAGTTATCAGCCACTTAAAACACCTCCTCCCTCAAAAAAATTAGATGCCATCAGGGATGACATCTTCGATAAACTGTTCGTGCTTTGGTTTGGTCATTCCGAGGAACTGGCGATGGCATTCCCACAAGTCCAGCAATTGCCCTATCGGGGTGAGCCACGTTTCCTCTTCGGAGCGATTCAGATGAACCGTACCGTAATATAAAAGTCGGGTAAACAACTCATCGTCGCTTACCCGACCTCGGCGTTTTTTGGTTCACCATCCTCGCTTTCGATGTTACGAGCCGTCCCTTTGAACATCGCCTCGGTAATTGCCGACTTATACGCCGCCAGTTCAAGTGGCGAGGTGAGCAATTCCACTTCCTCCTCGGTCAGCAGATCTTTCGGTTTCTCCTTGTTGCGCAGGTTGTGGATGAGGATGGGCTGGTTAGCAAGGAGCGTAATCAGCCAAATAATCTCGTCCAGCGCCATCTCGAAGTTTTCTGACTTCATTAACTTATCACCCAAGTTATCCAGTCCGCCGTAGCGTTTGGCGATTTCCTTTGTAGCACGGGTGGACAGAATCAACTGATAATCTTCATCGCCGATTTTTATGACTGCACTTCGTTCGTTATCCATGCATTAACCCTCCAAACCCGTGTCAAAGTCAGGTTCGTACACTTCTGTATACCAACCGCTGATCACACCTGGTAGCACATCCGTATCATCTTCGTTAACTTCCGCTTTCCAAGGATGACGATCGTTGCCGTCCGGTTTATTGCGGCGGGAAACAGTACCTTCAATACTCGGTGTGGAAAAGGTGATGCTATCTCCCTTGGTGGCGAGATTGGTGGACGGAACGCCGAACTTCACGCGGTAAAGCCAGAAGTAGCGGTACTTACCATTCGCTTTTTTTGCCCGAAATCCAATAGCAACAGGGTCGCCACCGTCCTCTGAAGCCGAAATAAGAACGCCGTTTTCATCCATGGTCGCTCCTGTCAGCTTTGCGGCGACGGTTTTTCCGATGTCATCCACACCAAGGGTAAGCTTACCGTTTTTGAATTCCTTGATGATTTCAGCGGCACCATCGTCCGCCCAGAGTGTCGCTTCCGCAAGTTCGATAGATAATTCAGCTGAGATTGCCTTAGCCAGCATTACCGGAGTGTCGTAGGTCTCGTGACCCGTAATAGGCGCTTCGGTGACTGTTGCGTAGTAGAGTTTATCAAGACCAATTGTAGCCATGTTATATTTCCTCCGTTTCGTATTCTTTCGCCACATCGATGGCGTAATGATAATAGCCGCTATCGTTCTCATAGCCGATGTAGCGGCGATCTGTTATCGTAAACGCCGCACCAAGCAGGGCGGCGGTAATCTGATTTTTCCGGTTGATGTAATTGCCTTCTGAAAACAGGGATATCCTCACCTCGGACACATCAATAAGCGGTGTATTATCCCCGAACAAGGCAAACTCATCCGTCATCGGTGTGAGAACAAGATACTCGTTGGGTGCAACACCGCTGAATATGCCCGTTTCCACCGGTAGTAGAGGAGAGAGCAGCGCGTTCAGTTCCTGCAAAATGCTCATATGCGCTCCACCTCCTGGTCGAATTTTTCCTTCATCGCTTCAATAGCCGCATTCCTCGATTGTCTGCGGGCTGGTCTCATGAAGGGTTTCGGCGGCTGACCGTGCTTACCGTATTCGAGAATATTAGCGATTTTGGCGTTACTGTCGCCGTCACTTCTTGGCTCGGCAAAACCAATTTTGATATCCCAGCCTGAGCCGTCCCGTTTCTGCTTCGCAGGCGACAAACCGAGAGAGTCTTCCAACTCACCTGTGGAACGACTCTTTGTTTTCGTGCCATGCCCGACTACAGAGGAGAGGTTGCTTTTTGCCTTAGAAAGAACGACTTCACCGCCTGCTTCCAGCACTTTGGGGATAATTTCATCCGTTTTATTGCCAAGGCGAGAGAGTTTTAAGAGGAATTCCTCCGGCATTTTCATTTCGATTTTTGCCATTACCTCACCGTCCCTTCCAATTTCTCCGCCAACACTTCGATATACATCCCGCGTCCACGTACATCTTCCGCGTTAATAATGTTATAGCGGCCATCAGCTTCGGAGATAAAGTGTGAAGTCGTGACCGTTAAGCCCGGAATTTTGCGGAAGCGAAACATCGCTGTTACGCTTGAAAACGCTGCGTTCCCAATAATCCGTTCCCATTTTGCGGTGGTGTTGCGAACTTCCTTATATGCCTTAACCGAAGCGATGATGTTGTCGCCTTTAGTGACGAAACCCTCTGCATCTTTGATGGGATCGGTTGAGATGATGTTGATTGGCGTACTCATTTTTCCGTATCCCATGCTTACACACCCCACAATCTGTCAAGACGCAAAAGCATGTTGACCGTATTCCAGACTTGTTGAGAAGCCTGAACGCTGTCGGCAAAGAAACCGGCCGTTGAGCCATCGCGGGATTCGTACCAACTCGATACAAGCATGATTACGGCCTGTTCAGTTGCGGCGGGCATAGAATTTTCGGTGTAATAGCCCTCCGCAATATGCTGGTAGCTCTCGGCATAATTGACAGCGGCGGCGATGAGGCGCAGGAGCAGATCGTCGTCATCAGCGTGTGTCAGTATTAGGTTTTCTTTGACTTTTGGCAACAATTCCGTTGGCGTCATCGCCGCTCACCTCCATTATTCTTGGTCTGCCATCAATCCCGCAGCTTTCAGTTTTGCGAGCAGAGCATTGAAATCCGTAACAAGTGTGGCTGTGTCCTCAGCTATGCTGTCAGCTTGATTCGCAGCAGCTTTCACAAGTCCGGAGATTGACTCCGTAGCATCGGTAGGATATGTCGGGACATACAGCTTATGGTCAACGCCGATTTTAACTTCGACGGTGTCGTCCTCGGTTGCTTCGTCAGCTATGACACCGCCTAAAGTTTCATCTGTTGCCGCAGCAAGTGCTTGAACATACAGCTTACTGTCTTCGCCGATTTTCACTTCGACAGTGTCATCCTCACCAGCAGCGGCGGCTTTTACACCGCCAAGAGTATCCCCAGTTGCCACAAGGAGAGGGTCGGCGGAGAGCCCCGTTACCGAGGCTCCCTCTTTGATTTCCAGCGTGCCGCCGATGACGGTTTTTTCGCCGCCCTGTTCGGTATAGTTCTTTGTGTTATAGCTCATATTGCACCTCCGTTAAGCTTTCTGCTGGAGAACCTTGATAGCCTCCGGCAGAATCAATTTGCCATCCACACGTTGGGTGGCAACGAAGCCCACCTGCCCGGTGACAGCGAAGAGTTCATTCAGTCGCTTAAACACACGCCCCTGACGGTCGGCTACCCAGTAATAACTGAAGTCTCCAAACACAATGGTCTTGGCGGCTGCAGCGATGGTGGGTACATATGCGGAGGTGTAAACAGGACGGTTCAAAATGGTGTCAGGCGTACCCGCTTGCAGGGAGGGCTGCCACAGATACTGGCCCTGCCCATCCTTTAACTTGCGGATGGCCTTTACAGTAGCATCGTTCATAACAAATACAGCCTTGTTGCGGTAAGGCGCCTTAAGCGAGTAGAACAAATCAAGCACCTCATCCATCGTGACGGCGGTAGCTCCTGCCGTGGTTACGCCAAGCTGTGCACCGCCAGTCGCAGCAAGGATGCCAGTGGGCTTGCCGGAGCCGTCGCCGGTAAAGAAGGCGTCCTCCTCTTTATTACCGATGCGCCTTGCAAACTCTCTGGAAATGTAAGCTTCGAGATTGAACACGCTGTCGTTTAGGAGTTCCTCGGATACCTTGATGAGCGTGCCCAGCTTGTAAGCGCCGATGGACACCTGGCCGAAAGCATCGTCGCTGTCGGGGATGGTACCTTCTTCGTCGATCCACGATGCGGTGCCCTTGGATGCTACGACAGGAATTTTACGATCACCGGAAGAGGTGGTGATGACGTTTGCCAACCTGCGGAAGACATTCTCCTCGTCGAGGGCTTCCACAAGCGTGCGCTCAAATTCGTCGGGCACGAGGTAGCCGCCCTCGGAGTCGGTGCCGATTTGCAGGGCGTTCTTTACGCTCATATCAAGACCCTCGTTGCCACGAGTGCGCATGGCATTCCAGAAGGCTTTTCTGTATTCGGCGGACGCACGGCCAGTCTTTTCCTCAGTGGCCTTGTTCGGCGCGCCCAAAATAGGAGCAGATGTAGGCTTGCTCATCTCAAGGTCATAGGCCGCCTGGCGTTCCAGACGCTCAATTTCCTTGCCGAGAGCGACCATGTCGGCTTCCATCTTGTCGTACTCTGCGGCAGCTTCAGCGGGAACAAACCCGTCCGCGCCGCGCTTCTGATCAAGGAACTCCTTTGCGGTGTTCCAGATTTTGTTGCGCTTCTCGCGCAGTTCAAGGATTTTACTCATAGTCATTACCTCCATAAATTTAGTGGATAATCAAATTGAGCCGCTTTTGAAGCGACTCAGCGAGTACGCCTTGCGGCTCAGGTTCGGGTTTCGGTTGTTCTTTGGTCTTTACCTTATCAAGCAAGGAATTGGTGACTGCCCTGCGACTGAACGCATAGGTCGGAGCGGCTTGATGTCTTTTGCTGTCTTCCAGCACACCGTCGGCAAAACCCAATTCAATCGCCTTGTTTGCGTTCATCCATGTTTCTGCGTCCATCCAGTGGGAGATTTTTGCTCTCGACTGATTGGTCTTGACTTGGTAGGCGTTGATGATGGATTCCTTGACCTCGTCCAGCATTAAGATGGCTTTTTGCATTTCGTCCGTGTCACCGATGGCGATGGTCAGTGGATTGTGCACCATCATCAGGGCGGTGGGAGCCATGAGGACTTTCGTGCCAGCCATAGCGATGACACTTGCCGCAGAAGCGGCGATGCCGTCAATCTTGACCGTGACGTTGTGCGGATAATCCATCAACATGGAGTAGATTTGACTTGCAGCGATGCAGTCTCCGCCGGGCGAATTTAGCCAGATGGTGATGTCACCCTTGTCTGAGAAGAGTTCTGATTTGAACATTGCCGGAGTGATTTCATCACCCCACCAAGTCTCATCCGAGATCTCTCCATCAAAGTAAAGGACGCGCTCGCCACTTTCGTCAGCATCACGCGCCCAGTTCCAAAACTTCTTGTTTTTTGCCATTAGCTTGTATCCTCCGTTTCATTTGGTTTGTATGCTGCTCCAACATCGGCCAGCTTGACCATGTTGCCGTTGACGAAGTGCAGATCGCCGCCTTCCTCGGCAGTCAGCAGATTCATATCCTCCAAGCCACGTACATCGTTGACCGACATAAATCCGTTTTGAATGCCTGTTGAATAGCCTTGCATACGGCTTTGGTAGTCGCCGCGAAGTAGTCCGTCGAGATTAAACTTGATAAAGATCGTCGCTTTTTCCGATGGCAGAATGAGAGCCTGCTGTAAAGACTGCTCCCACCTGACCACCCACGGGTCGAGGGTATACTTGACGAACTCTAAAGACTGCTGTTCGATGTTGGAGAAGCTGCTCTTTTCAAGGTCGCCGACCATATGAGGAGGCACTCTGAAAATACGGGCGATTTCATTTATCTGAAACTTACGTGTTTCCAAAAACTGCGCCTGTTCCGGCGGTATGGACATCTGGTGGAATTTAAGACCTTCCTCCAAAACCGCTACTTTGTGTGCATTTGCGCCTCCGAATTGCGACTGCCAGCTTTCTCTGAGCCTGTCGGCCTGTTCTGGCTTGATGACACCAGGGTGTTCTAACACACCGCCGGGATTCGCACCGTTGGCGAAAAAAGCAGCGCCGTAGTCCTCCGTTGCAAGGGCAAGCCCCACGGCGTTCTTTGCCATCGCAATCGGCGAGTAACCTATAAGGCCGTCAAAGCCCAAGCCGGGGATATGCAGGACGTTCTCACGCCGTAATTTGACCTGCCCCTTGTCACTTTGGTAGGTGTAGACCAGTTCGCCGATTTCGTTTCTATCCACGGCCATTCGGTCGGGCAGGAGTGGATAGAGTGCAATGGGAAACCCCCTGCCGTCTCTGATAATCTGTGCGTAAGCGTTGCCCCAAAGTAAAAGATGACTCATCAGTGTTTCTCTGAACACAAATGAAGTCATCTCGCGGTTAGGCTCATCATGAAGTAGCCGGTAGAGGGGATGCGATGGTTTTGTGGATTTGCTCCCGTTGGCGGTTCGCTCATATACATGGAGCGGAAGTCCCGCCACCGATTCGGCAAGGATACGGACGCAAGCGTAGACCGCCGAGGTCTGCATCGCCGTCCGCTCATTGACCGCCTTACCGCTGGTTGTGCCACCGAAGAGAAAATTCCAGCCACCACCGACACGGTTTTTAGGCTTATCCCGTGAGCGGAACAACCCTGAGAATATGCTCATATAAATAACAACCCCCTTTCATCATAGACACTGTCGTTAATACCGCCGCCGAGGGTTGCCCTCGCAAGTCCCATGATCAGCGCGACCACACCGTCTATTTTCTCTGTTGATTTCTTTTTATTGGGTTTGATGTTGCCTGCAGCGTCTTGGTCGACGATGACATTACCCATATTCCAATCGAGGACAGGATGTTTGCCGTGGCGTATTTTGCCTTCCATCACAAACTGAAAGAAGTCCTTTGAAGGTGGGGACATGGAAATGAAACCCTGGCCGAACGGAAACACCGTAAACCCATGCTCCGCACCCAGTTCTTCAAGGTCGCGGCGAATCTTCTCTGCACCGTAGCGGTCGTAGGCGATTTCACGAATTCTAAAACGCTCCGACAGCTTGGCGATGAAAGCCACTATGTAGTCATAGTCCACCACATTGCCCTCGGTGGTGTTGAACACTCCTGTCTTTTTCCATACGGCATAAGGAACGTGGTCGCGCCTTGTCCGCAGGTCAATCACATCTTCCGGCAGCCAGTAAAAAGGCATCACTGTGTATTTGGTATCAACTCCAACCGGTGGGAATACCAGAACCAGAGCCGTAAGGTCTCCGGTACTGGAAAGGTCGAGACCGCAATAGCAATCCCGACCCTCGTATTCTTCAAAGTCTATGTCTTCGCCGCAGGCGTCCCATTTGTCCATAGGCATCCACCTGATATCGGCGTTGCACCATTCGTTCAGGCGGAACTGCCGAAAGTGCATCTCCTCGGCGGGGTTCTGTTTCGCCTGTTCATAGGCAGCCTGTACCGTTTCAAAAGGAATCGTCACGTCGATGGATGGATTGACCCGTCGCCAGACGGCTTCGTCATTCCAATCGTCATCTTCTTCAATGCCGAATACGGCAGGATAGAAGGATGGATCAATTTTTGAGCCGTCCATAACCGCTTTAGCTTTTTGGTGGATTTCATAACAGATGCTCGTTTTATCCCTGCCTGCTGTGGTGATGAGAAAGTAGAGGGGCTGCCGTCTGGCGTCACCCGTATACTTGGTCATGGTATCGAACAGTTCACGGGTCTGCTGGGCGAAGAGTTCATCAAATATAAGACCGGAAACATTGAAGCCTTGTTTGGACTTTGTTTCCGAGGACAGCACTCTATAAAAACTGTTGGTGTGCGGGAATATAATCCGCTTGGTTGATGGCACAAGTTTTGACAGCTTTGCCAGATCGCCGCATTGCTCGACCATCGCTTTGGCAGTATTGAAAACAATACTCGCCTGATTGATGTCGGCGGCACAGGAGTAGACCTCGGCACCCGCTTCGCCATCGGCGAACAGGAGGTAGAGGGCGATTGCCGCCGCCAGTTCGGACTTGCCGTTTTTCTTGCCGACCTCAACATACGCTGTGCGAAACTGCCGATAACCGTCCTCTCCGACGATGCCAAAAATATCACGAATAATTTGCTCCTGCCACGGCATCAGCTGAAAAGGTTTTCCATACCATTCGCCGGTGGTGTGCTTGAGCATGGATATAAAATTAACCGCAAAATCTGCTCGCCGTACATCGTATCGGCTGGTCGGCAGCATGAGTGGTGTTGGTTTGTATTTGAAATCAGGCATCGTCATCCTCCTTTCGCGCAAAATAAAAGACCTCCGAAGAAGTCATCAAAATCTATCTGTACGAGAGACAGCCCCTTGTCGGGGTGTCTGTCTTTCGATTGTTTCGTGTTTAGTTGAACTTGCTGAGGATGATGGTGTAGACCGCCTTGACTTCGTCACCCGGTTCGATATCCCAGCCCCTGTCATAGTTGCAAAGGTCGCGGGTCTCGCCGACTTTGCGAATGGTCAGCTTACTGATTTTACCGCCGTCGATACCGAACGGAGAGCTTTCCTCATAATGCTTGACCCAGTATTTGTAATTGCTGCCTGTCGATGGGCAGTAGATAATTCCTTCACTCCACATTTTCGAGCTCCCCCGTCAATATCAGATTTGCATATCGCTTGGTGTCCGTGGAAATGAAGTTCGCAAATTCGTTGAATCCCATCTCCATCGCAATTTTGAAAACTGCCTTGGTATCAAACATATTCGTGCGTCCCGTGGCCGCCACCTTACGACATTGTGCTTTGACAACCTCGGTTTTGGAAAGCAGTCTGATTTCATCTTCGCCAAAAACCGCTCCGAGATGTGAGCCGCTGTCCCAGATAATGAAAACCGTGCCTGTGTCGTCTACGAAGTCTACCGTTCCCATGTCGCCGGGTTTCAGCTTGGTGTAGGGGTCAGTCATGGAAATTAGTTCAATACGCGCGCCTTTTTTGTACCTTGCCCTCCGTGCTTCGAGGGCTGCTTTTGAAATGAAATTATTCACTGTCTGCCACCTCCATTTTCTTGCCGCCTTTCCAGCTTGAATTGCCTTCAAGTCTTGAAAGTAATATCTTTCGAGCTGCTTTGTACTCGTCGCCGATGAAGCCAAGGGAGAGCAGGAAACACCGCATGGCGTATTTCGGGTTGCCGTCGATGTCTTTTTCTCTTGCCGTGATTCGCTTCTTTTCAATTGCAGTTTTGCAAAGCAGGCTGATCAGCGTGGCGTAGGCTTCTGTGTGTTCCGCATCAATCGTTCCTTTAAACCAGGGGAACTGCAGTGTGTCGTTGGTCTGCTTAATCGGCAGGTCATCCGTTCCGATCGACGCCTTGAGAAGCGGGGCTTTGGCATTCACCAGTTTGGAGAGGTTGTCGAGTTTTTCAGGTGTAAAGCCGTCAAGGGGTATTTCGATGGTCAGGCGGTCGCTGAGATCCGCTTGGTATGTGCTGCTTTCGGGTCCAGTCGCCAGCTCATCGTATTCTTCGGTGACTGCCTTGAAGCTGTGCAAACCGCAAAGGTTAGCGACCAGCTCCCGGTTGTCCTCGCCCATGACCGTGCCAGTCTTATCGATGTGGTAGCCGCCAACCTCGTAGGCGAATGTCGGTGCTCCGAGGTAATTGGTCGGGGCGTTAAGTTCATGACTGATGGCTGCGACCAGTGTTTTACGTTCAGGGCCTGTTACGTTGTAAGAAAGTCTCATGCTCGTTTCCTCCATTTTCCTTGATTTTGCAGGGATTTTTGTCCTCCACGCACTACATATATCACTCTGAACGCCTTTAATAGCAAGCGATTATGTGATAATAAATGCACCGAATATCAAGGAAATACAGCCCCTTGTTATTGTGTGTATGACACAATGCCGCTGAGAATAAAATCATACTTGGAAGAGCCACATAACGCTTTTGACTATATTAAAGCCACCTCTTTCACGAGGTCGGCATATTGGAATACCTTGCCGTCACGCTCACAGGTGATATCCTCGCCACCGTTTTGCTTGTACTCGGCATACCTGCGTAAAATGACCGAAGCATATTTCTCGTCCAATTCGAGCATGTAGCAGGTGCGGTCAAGCTGCTCGCAGGCGATGAGCGTCGACCCGGAGCCGCCGAAAGTGTCCAGCACGATGGCGTTTGCCTGACTGCTGTTGGCAATAGGATATGCCAGCAGGTCGAGGGGTTTGCTTGTCGGGTGATCGGCGTTTTTCTTTGGTTTATCGAAGTTCCAAATGGTAGTCTGCTTACGGTCGGAATACCACTTGTGTTTGGAGGTATTCTTAAAGGCATACAGCACCGGCTCGTGCATTTGCTGGTAATCACCCCGACCAAGCACGAGGGCATTTTTCACCCAGATGCAAGTCGTGGAGTAATGAAACCCCGCGTCCACACAGGCACGAAAGAAGTTCACCTTCTCCGAATCCGAATGGAAGCAGTAAAAAGCCCCGCCATCGGCGAGGTTCTCATAAAGATTCTTAAATGCCGACAGCAAAAAGATGTAGAACTGTTCTGCTTTCATGCTGTCGTTCTTGATTTTCAGTCCGCTCACAGATTCAAAGCTGACGTTGTAAGGGGGATCGGTCAGGACAAGATTGGCTTTGCGACCATCCATCAGCTTCTTAACAGTTTCCGATACCGTGGCATCGCCACAAATGAGTCGGTGCCGTCCCAGCGTCCAAACATCTCCGGGTAAAACAAAAGCCGCCTGTTCAAGAGCGGCTGTCAAGTCGAAATCGTCGTCAGCTACGTCCCCGCCGGGGTCGGCGAAGAGTTTTTCAATCTCGTCGGCGTCAAAGCCCGTAATTTCGAGGTCGAAGCCGAGCTCCTTGAGGTCGGCAAATTCCAGAGCTAAAAGTTCCTCGTCCCATCCGGCATTGAGTGCCAGTCTGTTATCAGCAAGAATATACGCCCGCTTCTGCGCTTCGGTCAGATGCTCCACAAACACGCAGGGGATTTCGGTCAAACCTTCTTCCCGTGCTGCCATAATGCGTCCATGCCCTGCGATAATATTCAGGTCTTTATCCACGATGACCGGGTTGACGAAACCGAACTCACGCAGGGAGGAGCGAAGCTGTAATATCTGCTCCTTGCTATGGGTGCGGGCGTTCCTTGCATATGGGACGAGACGGTCTATATTCACTTTTTCAAATCGTTCTGTCGATTTCATATACTAAAACCCCCTATTTGTGAGTAGTTCGAGAAAGGCGTTCTTTTCTTCGCCCTGCGTGTTGCTGTGGCGATTGATGATTTGCATAATCAGGTTAAAGTCGCCTTGCATCGCCTTGTAATACTGAGCGCCTGCCGTGACGTAGGGCGAGAGCTTCAGTTCCTTGGTCATTCGTCCGATTTTACGGTTCATGGCTTCGCAGGCAAGGAAGCCCTGTCTGTTCAGCACATAATCTGTAATTGTCTGTGGCGCGACATAACCATCACAGCCGCGAGCCACGATGTATTCCTCAATTTCATTTCGCAGTACATCTGCAGATGGCACTTCTTTTTCGCATTCCTTCATCGCAATGGAGAAGTAGTCTGCCATCACATTTTTGGAATTGACCTTTTTTGGTTTTGGCTGAGTTGCAGCATTTGCGCCAGAAGTTTTGCCTTCAAGCTTTTTATCGATTGGATTTTTCCGAGGACGGCCTGCCCCCGGACGATAGCCTCCGCTGGGCATTGTCATCACCTCGTTTTGGTTTTGATTTCCGTTTTGATTTTTTGATTTTTGATTTTTGAAAAACTCACACGAATGGCCAAGCGCGCTGTCCACCTTAGAAGTCACAGGGATTGAGACCGCCCCTCGGTCTGAACTTTAAAATAGTCGCCTTGCCCAGCGTGAAGTCTTGAGTGGCATTCCTGACAAAGCGCCATCATATTCTCCCAGTCGTTTGTGCCGCCGTCGGTCAGCTTGATCTTATGGTGGGCAAGCGTTGCGGGAGTGAGCCGTCCGTCACGTTTACACATCACACATAGCGGGTTGGCCGACAGGAACGCTGCACGGATTTGTTTCCACGTTCTACCGTAGCGTTTATTGCTGTCGGGGTCGCGGTCGTATCTGTTATATCGTTTGGCTTCTTGTTTCTGATGTTCCTCACAGTACCTACCCGTGGCCAGCTTGGCGCAGCTGGGGTAGGCGCAGGGTTTCTTTGCTTTATATGGCACGTTGCACCTCCTGTTCTGCGCATAAGAAAAGCCCCGTGGGATTGCTCCCGCGAGGCTCGTGTGTGCATTTAATTTTGCCATTTTAATAATAACAGGCTTCTAAGCGGAATTATAGTGGTCAACAGTGGCGTATGGCATTGATCTCGTCCAAAGCCCGGCCATGAAGCCGGTAAACCCAGCGAAGGTCGAAATGTAGCTCGACCGCTATCTGTTCCCATGTCTTGAAACACAAATACCTTAATTCCAGAAGCGTCTGGAGTTCGGGGCTTTCCACGCACTTAATCACCGTGACGATTTCATGCTTCAGATTTATCAGGCGAGTCAGGTCAGCGTTGATTTCAGACTCCAGGTCTACCATCTTGGCGATAACATCTTCCATGCGGTGAACATTGCGGTTTCCCTTGCTTGGCGGCACATCGGACAGAGTGGCACTTGCTTTTCCGGCGAGTTCTCGCAATGACTGCACCTGCTCAATCTTGCTATTGATACGCTGGTCTATGCGATAGGCTTGGGACAAATAATCCTTTGCCGATAGTTTTGGTTTGTTCATAGGCTACCTCCGATAATTTAGTCCACTCGGATTGGCAGCTTTTGACTCCATAGATTGTCATAGATTTGCTTTTACCGCATCAATTAAGGCGGTTTGTGTTTTGTCCTTGGCGGACAGGGCTTTCATTACCCGTTCGTCAATGGTGTCCTTGGCGATAATGTGGTGGAGAACCACCGTTTCGGCGGTTTGACCCTGCCGCCACAGACGGGCGTTAGCCTGCTGGTAGAGCTCCAAACTCCACGTCAGCCCGAACCAGATAATCGTGGAGCCGCCCGACTGGAGATTCAATCCGTGTCCGGCAGAAGCGGGGTGGATTAAGGCGACAGGCCATTTGCCCTCGTTCCAGCTTGCGATACTATCCGATGTATCCAATTTTGTAAATGATATATGCCGGTCTTTCAGCCTTGCTGATATTCGCTCCAAATCGTGCTTGAACCAGTAGGCCACGAGAACGGGCTTGCCGTTGGCGGCTTCGATTAAATCCTCAAGGGCATCCAGTTTGCGGTCATGGATGTAGTGGACTGTGCCGTCGTCGCCATAGACCGCACCGTTCGCCATTTGGCAGAGCTTTCCTGATAGGGCGGCGGCATTGGCGGCAGTGACATCGCCACCAGCCAGTTTTAATACCAAGTCCTGCCGCAGTTCGTCATATCGCTCACGCTCTTTGTCTGATAGCTTCACAGGATACCCAGCTGTTACCAGATCCGGCATGATCAAGTGGTCAGTAGATTTCATGGATATGGTAATGTCGGCGATTTTGGCGTATATTTCTTTTTCAGCAAACGGCAGAGGCTTGTAGCTGAATATGACCTGACCGTTTCTTTTGTCGGGTGTAAAGTATGTGCTGCGATACTGCCCGATGAACCGTCCGAGCCGCTGACCCATGTCGAGAAGCCGGTACTCAGCCCATAAATCCATCAAACCGTTACTACTCGGTGTTCCTGTCAGACCGATGATGCGTACTACCTTGGGGCGAACCTTCATCAATGACCTGAATCGCTTTGTCTGGTGGTTCTTGAAGCTGGATAGTTCATCAACCACCAGGGTGTCGAAATCGAAAGGGATGCCGCTGTCCTCGATCAGCCACCCTACGTTTTCGCGGTTGATGATGTAAATATCTGCTTTAGCCTGAAGCGCCGCTTTGCGCTCCGTCTCCGTGCCAACAGCCACGGATAATCTCAGGTCGAAGAGATGATCCCATTTTTGAAGCTCATCCGGCCAGGTGTCACGGGCGACTCGAAGCGGGGCAATTACTAAGATCCTGTGGGCTTCAAAGCTGTCAAACAGCAGGTCGGCGATGGCGGTGAGTGTTAACACCGTCTTGCCTAACCCAAGCCCATATCAAGGAATACAGCAGCGACATGGTTTTTCTTGATATATTCGGTCGCATATCGCTGGTAATCGTGCGGTATGAACTTCATTCGGCACCACCTCCAATCTGCTCTAAGATTTCTCCGATTTGCGCTCCATTGTCCAGAACGTAGACCGCAAAACCCAACCGCCGAAGCAGCCCATGCCGCGCTTCCTGCAAAGGTCGAGGTTTCTCCCCATGCCGCTTCACTTCAACAAAGGCGATTTTGCCACGAGGCAGGAGAATAAGGCGGTCGGGCATTCCATCAAAACCGGGACTTGTAAATTTAAGTGCGGTACCACCCATTGCTTTGACTGCTTGGACGAGTTTCTGTTCTATGATTTTCTCTCTCACGATAACCTCCAATTTCTCATTTGCCGATTGCCCGATTTTTCCTATAATTACTACGCGTGCGTTTCCCGTGTGCCTATTACCCTTATCCTTACCTATATAAATTAGTAGAATAAAATGGGCAATAAGGGAAAGAGCAACCGTAGAACACTGATTTAATAGGGGCTTGCGACATTGCCGAGCTTGGTTGCCGAAGCCCCAAAACGAGCAGACAGGCAATAAAAATGCTTCATTCCGTTCTGACGAACACCCTCTGAATGCCATAAATGGGCAAGAATTTTTTGCCGGTCTTATTTCCGTCGAATAGAGACCAGCCGCCGATACGGTTCAAGATGCCTTGGATTTCATAGGAATCAGCTTTCTTTATGGACTCGCGGGTCTTACCAAAGCACTCACACCATATCTCCATCACACAGACTTGATTTCTGCGGACGCTTCCGCTCGTTCTTGTTGGGTCGTCAGGAGAACGGATGTATTCGATCCTGCGATAAATATCCATTGCGTCCCAGCTTTCAGGGAGCAGGGTTTCAAGGTAATCTAAAACCATGCCCTCGCGCTCGTCGTTTTCCATAGCGTTACGCTGTTCGGCAAACGCCGCCATAGCAACATCGCCTTTTAAGAACAATTCTTCGCCGCCTTGGTATTTTACGAAGGCTTCTGCCCAAATCTGATCTATGTCCGCAAGCTCCCAAGCGCGGTATTTACTCTCGCCGGATACCCAAACAGGCCAGAAGCGTCGGTTGCCCGTGATGTCCCGCAAAAATCCGCCGTCTGAATTGGTCGTACCCACGATAATACATTGGCGCGGGTGGCTCTCAACCGCCCGGCCATACGAAGGACGATACTTATCATCGGTGCGGGTGATAAAGGATTTTACTGTCTCGACATCCATTTTCTTAATGCCCGCAAGCTCCCCGAGCTCGAGTATCCAGTAGCCCTGAAGCTTCTCCGGGGCGGTTTTATCTTTCATGTCAGATATTGAAAGGCTGTCGGAATACCATTGCTGTCCCAGTTTGGAGAAGAGTGTGGATTTTCCGATACCCTGCTTGCCATTGAGGACAAGGATGGAGTCATGCTTTGTGCCAGGGCTAATAATCCGAGCCACCGCTGCTACGAGGGTTTTGCGGGTGACGGCTCTGGTATAAGGCGAATCTTCCGCGCCGAGGTAATCAATAAGCAGTGTGTCGATTCGAGGAACTCTGTCCCATTCTGGCAAGCCTTCGAGGTATTCCCGAATCGGATGATAAGCACGGTCGTCGGCAACCTTAGCCAGCGCAAGTTCATAGTTTCGAGCCGAGAACATGCCATAGCGCTTATCGACGAAAGCCACAAGCTGGGCTGTATCGACATCCCGCCAAGGCTTATGTGGACGTTCCCAGGGCAGTTCGTCCCCATATATCTGGTTGGCGAGGCGATTATGTCGGATACCCGTTAAGGTTTCGTCGTTGTTCAGGATAAGGAGCAGGTTGCCGAGGGTGTTGGAGAGGATGCCGCTTTTCTCACGCTGAAGCTGGGATTTCCAATCAGAATCTTCATCAAAGTCGCTTTCAGCCTTGGCAATGCGCTCCTCGGCGAGCAGTAGTTTTACATTTTCATCCTGTACTGCCAGTGCGCTCATCGCCTTAAAGCCTGCCTTTTCGTCAAGATCGGTGAACTTATGGATGCGGACGAGGTCAAAGGCGTTTAACAGCCTGCCACAGGCGGGGTCGGTGGCGTGATGGGAATACGACCATTTGCTTTCATACAACACCACGCCCGCCGAACTATCAGCGGGGATATAGTCATAACGTCCGCTCATTGCCGACGCCTCGTATACATCAGATAGAAATGTTGCAATCACATCTTCAATCGAATAAGCACGACAGAAAGCGCCGACCACACCTTCTTTTTCGAGCGGATCTTGCTGTTGTCGGATGTTGCGCTGTATCACTTCGGACTGGCGGCTTGATGTAGGCCAGAGCGAACAGTCACGCCAATCGGAGAGTTTGGAGAGGTATGTGTCTGGATCGAGGACATCGCCATCGATTTCTTTAAAAATGTATTCACCGTCGGAAGGTGTGGACGGCCAGTACATCAAACGCTCCGGTTCATAGGTGCTGTCATCAAAGAAGTCCATGCCGATGACTTCCGCTACCAGTCGGGAAACAGCAGCGTATTCGTCCGGCGAAACTTCGCGGGCAAGTGGAATAACCATGCGAAGCCGGGGTTCTTCGGGTGTATGGCTGTGGGTAGAATAGATCACGCACTTGTGAGGAAACAACATCTCCACCGTGTCAATAAAATTACTACCGGCGTGATCGGCATCAAGTGTTATCCCCGAGCGGCTTTCCACCGTATCCTTTTTACGTCTGCCGCCCTTGAGATGCCCGAGAACATAGCCACCTACATCTTTTGCAGCATCGCGACGGTCTTTGGTGAATCTCTTGTATTCTGCGACAGTTTCAGTTGTGCGGCGAGTGACTTTGAACCGCTCGCACAATCCTTCAAATGTGGTCTTTTTATTGATCCACCGTTTTGAAAGACGGCTGTCGCCATATGCGATTTTAAGTTCCATATTCCAGCACCTCACATTTGTGGTTGTAGTATTTGATAGGTATACCGCGCTTTTTTGCCTTAGCGATCTCGCGGGACATACCCTCAGAAGGTTTGCCGAAAACCCATAGCTCATCGCATTTGCCAAGCAGGACCAGGGCAAAGAACATCCCCAATTCTCGCTGCTCTCTGTCATCATCATCCATGAACTGCGGGTAGTGGAGGTGTGGAGCAATCGGGATGCACCCCTTGGAAACAGAAAAGCGGCAGTAGCCTCTTGCCCGTTCGATGTTTCTTTCCATGTCTCCTGCAAAAGGTGAAGCGAGGTAAACAAGCGGACGATAAGTTTTCGCCGGGGCTTCCGATTTGGTAACCGCCGTCAATGCTTCATAGGCGGTCGGATCGGGATAACCCTCGCTATTGTACTTGTCCATCGGGCACCTCCTCTTGATAATATTGCTCAACAAGCGAACGCAGCCAGTCGATTTCTTCATCAAGGCGGGCGTTTACCGATTCGTACATAGCGTTCTCAGCTTCAAGCGCAGCAAGCTGTTTTGACCGTTCTGCACTTTTGTCCGCGCTGATGAACAGGAGTGAGAAGAAGCATGTCAGCCCGATCCACATCAATACCCATGGGAGCGATGACCAGACCGCTTTGCCAACCTTTTTTATAGCCGATTTAACGGCTTGTTCCTTTTCGTTCGTCATTGATTAAGACCCCTTTCTCCAAGGAATAGATTGATGAAATACTGCTGTCCCTTGCCTGTAACCTTGGTTGTTTTACTGATGGTGACATGACCGTCTGAATGAGTGATGGCGGTTTCCTTGACCCGGAAAAGCCCCAGATCCATCGCCCTTTGGGTTGGTGCGTTATAATCCGATCCTTTGCGTTTGATGAGGTAGCCGTCCTGACGCAGTTTTTCAAACAGACGGTTCTGGCCGATTTCGATACCGTTGCCTTTGAGGATTTTTGCCAACTCACCAATAAGAATGGTGCCCTCGGAGACAGACACTGCATCGGCAAAGATAACCTTTGGTTTATTCTCGGTGGCTTCCAGTTGCAGCCGTTCCTTGGCAGCGCGCTCTTCCTTAAGGGCGGTCAGCACTTTAATCCAAGAGTTGGGATCGTTCATCAACTCTTCTAATTTGGCGGGGGTGACATACGCGCCGTGCTTGCGGATGGTAGGAAGCACTTCATGGGTGACCCAGCGTTTGAACTTTTTGGCTTCGGGCTTACGGGATAACAAAATAATGCTGTAAAGCCCGCTTTCTGTAACTGCGATCATTTCTTGTCGGCCACCAAGGGTGTCCACTAATACCGGCTCCCTTTCATCGTCGTCTAATCGTGCTGCTGCGTCGCGATGTTTCTCAATTCCGAGAATGCCGCACACATCCTTAAGCACCCACAAAATTTCGCTACCCTTTTGAACAGTCCTGACTTCGTTCCCCTCATAGGAGAACACTTGTAATCCGTACATATTGAACCTCCTGAAAAGTTATTTTTCGAGAGGCAACAACCCCTCTACTGCCTACAGACAGGAGGGGTTGTTTTGCGTACCGGCATTTAATCTTTTTTATAAAATGAGCAATCGAACCCATCGGCAATGAGTAAAAGTCCCTCAGCCCAAGGCGGTGTACGGCTCATTTGCTGACATAAAATTTCGGCAGACATCTCTGGACCGGCTTCAATGACGACTTCGTCGTGGATGTGCATCACGATGGAGCAATGACGGAGCGTCTGCATGGCGTAGGATAAAATATCCCGGCTGATCGCCTGCACAATATTTTCTACAAACTTGGGACCGTAGCTTTCAATACGCTCCCATTTCTTTGTGCCACCGACGCCCTCGTATGTCACACAGTCTGAGCCGAATTGGTTTGTTCCGATACGTGGCTTGACATAGGAAAGCCTCCTGCCGGAGGGAAGCGTGATAAACAGCATCCCGCTTTGATAGCCGAAGTGAATGCCGTGAGTTTCGGTCATCGTCCTGTCCCTGACTGCTTTCATAGCCGCGCGATCAACATCCCACCAAAACCTCACGATATTCGGGTTCGCCGACCGCCATGCTGAAACGAGTGGACGGAGTTCTTCTTCCGACAAACCCATCTCCAAGGCGCCCATCGCTTTGAGTGCACCGACCGAGCCGCCGTAGCCGAGGGCAAGTTCGGCAATCTTTCCTTTTTGCCTGAGCGGGCTACCTTTGGTGACTTCCTCGATCGGAACATGGAACATCTGACTTGCCGAAGCTTCGTAAATCTTGCCGTGGGTGGCAAACACATCGTTTCGCCACCGCTCTCCGGCAAGCCAAGCGATGACGCGGGCTTCAATCGCCGAAAAGTCAGCGACAATTAGCGTGTAGCCATCCTTCGGCACGAAGGCTGTGCGGATCAACTGGGAGAGAACGTCGGGAATGTTGTCATAGAGAAGTTCCAAAGCGGCGAAGTCTCCATCATGAACAAGCCATCGTGCATCTTCAAGGTCGATCAGATGATTTTGTGGCAGATTTTGCATTTGAATGAGCCGCCCAGCCCATCTGCCGGTTCTGTTAGCGCCGTAAAACTGAAACATTCCACGGGCGCGACCGTCAGCGCAGACGGCGTTCTCCATCGTCTGATATTTCTTGATCGAGGATTTTGCTAATTGCTGTCGGAGCGACAGGACTTTTCCAAGTGGCTCAGGTGCATCCTTAAGCAGCTCCGTTACCACTTTTTTTTCGAGAGAATCAGTTTCCATACCGTTATCAGCGAGCCACTGTTTCATTTGCTGTACTGAATTTGGATTATCCAGATCGGTGAGTTCCTTCATCAAGCGGGTCAACTTGGTACGGGAGTGGGCATCTGCTTTAATGGCATTGCGGACGAGCGCCATGTCCAAAGCTACGCCACGATCGTTAATCTCTTGGTCATGGGCGTATTCTGCCCATACAGTATCAGGCACGGGAAACTTGGCAAGCCGCTCTTGGATAGAGAGTTCCGTCTCAACGTCACGGCGATTGTATGCTTTGAACGCTTCCCATTTGTCGGGGGCATGTTCGGGGCGGTTACGAATCCGCTGGCTGTTTGCGGCGGTGGGTTTACAGGGTGAGCAGAAGTATCTGATGAGATCCTTGCCCTCGGTCAGTTTCTGCTTCTCAAGTCCCAAGACCGCTCCCGCGCCTTCGAGGGAGAGGGGCAAACCCATGTATGCTGACCAGATCATCGCACACCGCCACGATGCGGGGTTCAGGTATTTCGTCTTGCCGAGGATTTCTGCAGAGTGGTGGTTGTCGGCGAAGGGGTCAAGACTGATGTCCATATTCGCAAGATGGCGAGAGAGACAGACTCTCTCAAAATTGGCGTTGAACGCCCATTTTTGAACTTTGTCGTCTGTTAGCGCGTTGAGGATTTCTGTCGGTAGATGTTCGCCCGCCGCAAGATCGATGACCTGAACCTCGCCGCCATCTACGGAATAACCGAACAGGAGAATCTCGAAGTCGGGCGACTCGGCATACTTATAAACGCCGCATTTGGAGAGATCGTAGCCGCTATAGGTTTCAATATCTATGGATAATGTTTTCATAAGACCTCCATAATCGAAGAAGGCGGCAAGTTGCCCTGCCGCCCCCCGTAGTTGGTGTAATGTGTTTATCCGAGAAAATCCTCGTCGTCGTAGGTGGCAAAATCATCCTCTGCACGGGATTTACCGCCGAGGGGTTCGCCGTCGCGAATTTTCTGCAGGTTGTTCAGGCCACAGGCAATACCTTTATTGCCGTTACTGTTGAAAGCGTAGAAATTGATGCTCGCTCTGCCATATACACCGCTGTAAATTTCCGAGCGGTTTATAATTTCCTGACGGTCTGCATCAACCACGCCCGGTGCGGTCGCGCTGTTGGCGTTGATAAAATAGGCATTGTTGTAAGCGGGATCATCGGGGCGTTCGGTGTCGCCATCACGGAGCGGGGTCTTGAGGACGGCAAGGGGCGGTACGGTTTTGCCGTTGCCTTTTAGTTTCGCCTCACCCTCTCGGTAAGCCGATTCAATCGCTGCCTTGATTTTGGCGATGGTCTTGGTATCGGACTTGGGGATAATGAGTGATACCGAGAATTTCGGCGTGCCGCCGTTGATAGATTTCGCTTCCCACACATTAGCGTAAGACCAGCGGGTATCGGGTCCTGTGATGACCTTCATAGGGTTTTGAGCCTGTGTGTTTACATTGTTTGTCGTGTTAGCCATTGGAATTTTCCTCCTCATAATCATTAAAATCGTGTTTTGCTGTATGGATTGCCGGACGTTTGTCGCCCTCCGGTACGAGCGTTGGTTTGCCTTGTGGCTTCTCGACCAGACCTCCGAGCAGTTCGGAGAACCTTACCTTGCCGAGAGCCTTTTCCATTGCGGTGATGCCCATCACCTTGTGTTCATATGGGTCGAAGCCTGCCGCGCTGACGGTCTCTGCGACCGCCTGATCGTTTGTGTATCTGCGGTTAGAACGTCCTTCAACCAGTTTCCAACCTGACCAGTGCTTGCCGCTGAGTGCACTCTGAAGAGCGTAGTCCTTGATGTCAGAAGCCCACGAAACAAGATCGTCTATCTTGCCAAGAATGGATTCGATTTCATCATCTTCCAAAAGGGGCGGCAGCTTGAATTCGTATTTTGCCAGTTCAAGGTTTTGCTCTGCCCGTTTGCGGCAGTTATGCTTCGCCTTGCAGAATTGGCACCAATCGCCACACCGAAATTCGCCCTCGCCGTCGTAGGCAAGTTCTGCGATAGGTTTTAAGGTTTCTGCTGCCCACTGATAAAGTGATTCCTTGAAAACCGTGTGGGTACTGATGTTATCTCGCCTTGGCTGGTAAATGGTCATGCTGACTGTGTCGATATCGTAGATGCCGTCAAATAACTCCAGAGCACCCAAGGCATATAATTTCATTTGCGGGTTGTCGTCTGCTGCTATGAGGACTCCGGCACCCATTTTAAAGTCAATTACATTGAGCGTGCCGTCAGCGATGATCACGCAGTCGCCGGTACCGAAGCCACCCTCGACATACTTAGAAAAGTCGAGACGTTGTTCAATCAGCACCACAGGGTCGGCGCAATTCTGCTTTGCCGTTTCCAGCAGTTCCATGATGTAGGCGGCATATCCGTTGGCGCATTCCTCCATCTCTTCGGAGTAGTAGGTCAGGCTGGTGGTTGGGTCTTTGGTGCGGATGCCGAGAGCCGTTTTCAACTTATACTCACAAAGGGTGTGTGCCTCCGTGCCTTCGGCGGCATAACTGCTGCCTTTATCTTCGTACTGCTCACCAAGCCTGGCCGAGGGAGGGCAGTTCAGCCATCGGTGGCTTGAAGAAGCAGAGAGAAGTGCGTGTTTACCCATTGCCCAGTACCTCCGCTTCTGCGAGCAGGGCAGCGTACTTTTTGGGGTCGATCTCTGATAGCTTCGCAGCGCCATGCTTTTCAAGCAGTTCCCGAATTTTAGCGGTGTGACCGTTACGAGATTTTTCCGCAAGTACTGCTCTGACCTCTTCCAGTGTTAGAGGTTTTGAAGTTGGCTTTGATTCTGGCTGTACCGATGTTCTGGGTTGGCTGCCGCTGAAAAGAGAAGTCAAGCTATCAGCTACTGTGTTCAGGGACTGTGCAGCACTACGAAGTTCGCCGACACAGAGGTCGAGTTCACTCATCTTGCTCATCTGGTGCACCTCCTTCCCTGGTGGATTCTTTCTGCTTTTGAAGTGCGATCAGCTTCTTGGCAAGACGTTTAGACACGACGCTTATTGCCGTGAGGATGCCTGCAAGTTCTTCGTCCAGCTCGGCATCACGCATTTCTGCGTTCCTTTCATTTGCTTCTGTTTGCATTTTCTTACCTCTGTTTCCGAGAAGCTTTACCGCCCCTCTACCGTCTACAGACAGAAGATGGGCGGTTGCGTACCACGGAGAGTAGTTACTCGAAAAACTTCTTCAGGGCTTCGTCATTTCGCAGGATGTCAAGGATACGGCGTACATGAACAGTAATGCTGCGTGAGGATTTGAAATCGTACTTGGGCGCTAATTCACGCACGGTTTTTTCAAGGATAATGCGGTCTGTTATAAGCTCACGGTCTTTTTGAGTGAGGGTAGCAAGTGCGGCATAGAGGGTGTCTAATACAGCCTTTTGTTCTAAAAATTCTGTGATATCAGTGGGATCGGCAGGTTCGTAAAATGTATCCGAACTATCAGAATCGTTACCTAATGGCTTATCAAGTTCAACAGTTCGGCTCGTGCGGGACGTACATGTTTCACATTTCTGATCGCATTTATTTGTGCCTTTCCATACACATTGGAATTTCCGCTCTTGATGTTTTTGCTCTCGCCATATAGAGCGCATATTCTCCCGCGCAAGGTCTTCCCCCATCTGGTTACGGGGCAGACGGACAACAAGACCGGATTCCTCATCGACATACCAGCGTTGTGGGAATGGTTTTTCGGGTTCTTCGGAACGGGCAAGACACTCTGCTCTTATTACTTTGAATTCCTGTGCTCCATCCTCCGATAGGATGTAGTAGGCCATCGGTTCACCGGATTTCGTGCGGTGTGGAATGGGGGTGGGTTTGAAAGACTTGTTTTGGCTTTGATTGGCTTGGTTTTTCATCAGATTTCCTCCTGTGATTTGAATTGCGTGAGCAATCGCAGGGAGGAAATATGGAAGTTTTAACAGAATCAAACTTGCATCATTGATATTCGAGTTGTCGTGTGATATAATGATTTAGTGGGGTTTGGTGGGAGTTGCTTCGTCCGCCAATTTCGCTATATCCACAACCACAAGAGAAACAAAAAGCCCCTGCGATTTCTCACAGGAGCGACATGACAGCTTGTCCCTGCGAATCTCACAAGAACAATCCAAAAGTGCGTAAAGTTGACCGTCAAAAGTCGATAGAGTTTATAGAGTAGATAGAGTTACCAAGTTTCTATGGAGGCAAAAGGATGTCAATAATTGATTTTCCGCGATTATGCGGAGGTACAGTTTTTATATTGCTGTTAGCCGCACGAGGACAGCGAACCGCTAAGCGAGATAATGCTAACGGGAAAACCGACGGATTGTCACAGCCGGAACTACTTATCGAACTTGTTAGAATAATTAAGCCATCATTTAATCCGCCTGCAAAAACTTCTACTTTAAAAAAGAATGTTGGAGGATACAGAAAGTGTGAAGATAACGGAGGTACATATTTTGCTGCCGTTTTTGAGTCATCAGACATTGATGCTTTTAATGTGCGTATAAAAAGTGAATACCACAATGTAGTGTCAGCCATGTCGGAGCTGATACAACGGTTTGTCAGTGATGATAAAGTTGAGTGGCTTTTTAAGGCGTTTCTCGAAGTTATCGAAAAAGACACAAGCATTGATAAAGACTTCATAATCGAAGGAAAACAAATGTCTAAAAGTGAAGTGTTGAATATTGACAATGTGTCGCTGGCATCTTTTGCTCTCGGGGTATGGCATTATGTCGTAATGAATGTGAAGGATAATACTATGGGACAAGCCACCTTTAACAGTTGGCACACAAAAAAAGGCGACACAAACAGCGAGTGGGTTTTTGATAGTGATATCGGAAATGAAATAAAACGGACAATAACGATTATTCCGTTTTCGGATGAATCCTCCGATACGGCAACGGATGGTTATGATTTCATTGATGAAACCGAAGCTAAAGCAGAGGGTGAGCCTCATGTATTTGAAGAAACCGCAGAGAAATCAACGTCAACAACACAACAAGTGATAGTCAATGGGAATGTTTTCAACGCTAAAAACCAGTTTTTCGGAAATGTTGAAAATGTATTTGACAGTTAGGGGGATGCTATGAATAATACATTATCAAAATTGCAAAACCCTAACGAGCAAACTGTTGTGGCGCAGACCGCCTACAACGCTCCGAACGGCAACCAGTTCTTTGGCAGTGTCAGCGCAGTTAATAGCACCGCCATATTTGTAAATGGAGTAAACGGTCAGCAACAAATTCAACTGAGCACAGATTACTGCAATCTATTTATTATTAAGGATGAGGCTTTTGCGGGGCAAACCGGCTCGTTTCTTGTACCGAGAGAGCGGGCGCAGCATTTCATAAAGTTAAGCGATACGGCAAAAGCTGATATATTGACATTCCCTTCTTTGTTTATGGATACAAATAAGGGCTACAGACGATGTGCAAACGCAAGCCAACAGTTTTTTTACGGTCTTGTCACGAACTTTCATGAGCAAGGAAAGTGCTATAAAGTGTTTTTTCAAAAACTATCAGTCCAGCCTTTATTGCAAAGCCAGCTAAATGAAAATGCGGTCAGGCTTGGGATCAACACCAATGACGGCAGGGATGTTTTAGACGAAACAGCATGGTTAATTAAACAGATGGATTTGAGGAGAGCTTTGATGAGTGTGGGCATTTATCTTTAACAGTTATGAATACTAACCATGAACACTATTTCCTAAGCAAGTATGAATGGAGGATTCCAATGAGCAACGAAGTTGACAATACAGTTCCTGAAAAATGGGTAAACCTTGAAGATGTAGCAACGCATTTGAGTGTGAGCCCCGATACAATTCGTGCATGGATACGAAAAGGTACTATTCCTTTCAGCCGTGCCGGAAAGCAGTACAAATTTAAACTTTCCGAAGTCGATGAATGGGTACGCGAAGGAAAGATTTCAGAATAAAATACAAGAGTCTAAGGAGTTAAACAATATGGCTAAGAAAGCAACAACGACCGAGCAATCGCTCGAATCTATAATGTGGAATTGCCGCAACGCCCTACGCGGGACGGTTGGCGGCAATGATAAGAACCGCGATGCCGTTATGGGCTTGGTGTTCTTAAAATTTGCGGGTGATAAGTTCGATAAGCGCCGTAAGGAAATCACCGAACAATACGGCGAAGTTCCGGCGTTTTTAGAGAAGAAGTCCTTTTATCTATCCGAAAATGTGTTTTACTTGAACGAGACTTCTCGTTGGAGTCACATCGTCACGAACGCAAGCGCAGACGACATTGCTGTTATCATCGACAAAGCGATGAAGGATATAGAGGACGGAAATCCGCCTTTGAAAGGCACTCTGCCGCAAAACTTCTACGCCACCCTCGGCACACGTCCCGAACAAGTAAAAATGCTTATCGACGAGGTCAACAAAATCGATGAGAAGCGTTTTAATGACCGCGATTTAATCGGACGGGTGTATGAATATTTCTTGCAGGTCTTTGCCATCGACTCCGGCACGAGCAACGAAAAAGGCGAATACTATACTCCCTCGAGCATCGTTCAGCTCATTGCCGAACTCATCGAGCCATATGAAGGTGTTGTGTACGATCCCTGCTGCGGTTCTGCTGGGATGTTTGTTTCTTCTATTAAATTTGTGGAGCGGCATAACGGTAACCGCTCAAAAATATCCATTGTCGGGCAGGAGCGTATTCCCGACACTTGGCGGCTTGCCAAAATGAACCTCGCCATTCGCGGCATTGCCCATAATCTTGGCGAACGCAATGAATCTACCTTTGCCGAGGATTTGCATAAGGACAAAAAAGTTGATTTCATCATGGCGAATCCTCCGTTTAATTTGAAATTGAATGCCCAGGGCGTGACACAGGACAAGCTGAACGGCGATCCGCGCTGGGACGGTTACACAACTCCGCCTGTTTCCAATGCCAACTATGCGTGGATTTTACATATGCTCTCGAAACTGGATGTAACAAACGGCATCGCTGGTTTCCTTCTTGCTAACGGAGCATTGAACGCCGGTGGTGTGGAGGGCGACATCCGCCGTGAGTTGATCGAGAACGACAAAGTAGAAGCGATTATCGTTCTGCCCCGTGAGATGTTCTATTCTACGGATATTTCAGTTACGCTTTGGATTTTGAACAACAACAAAAAAGCTCGCTCATTGAACGGGCGGCAGCTTCGTAACCGGCAAGATGAGGTTCTCTTTATTGACCTACGCCGTTGGAACGAAAACATATACGAGAAGAAATATATTCATTTTACCGATGACCAGATTGCAGATGTTAAGAAAATCTACAATGGTTGGCAGACCGGCGAAGGATATTCCGATGTGCCAGAACTTTGTCGTTCGGTAACAAAAACAGAAATTGCAACACGGAAATACTCCCTCGCTCCGAGTAAGTATATTGAATTCATGGATCGCGACTTGCAGATTGACGCAAATCAAGGGTTAAAATGGATTCTTGATGAAATCCAAGTAGCACTCGCTGAGGAACGAGAAACTATCCGGCTCCTTGAAATTGCAGCTAAAATGGAGGTACCATATGTTAATTAATCGTAGAGTAGACCAGTTAATTGAATATGTAGATGAACGCAACACCGACGGCATTATTACGGATTTCTACGGTATTAACATCAACAAAGAGTTTATGCCAACCATAGCTAATGTAGAAAATGTTGACTCTCGTAAATACAAAGTGGTAAGAACCGGTCGATTTGTATTCAGTGGTATGCAGACAGGTCGTGACGAATGCATTCGTATTGGCTTATATAGTGGAGTGAATCCGATAATTATTTCTCCTGCTTATTCGACTTTTGAAATTAAAGCTGTTGATGAAGTAATTCCAACCTACTTTTTCATGCTGTTTTTGCGTAGTGAAATGGACAGATATGGTTGGTTTTTAAGCGATAGTAGCGTTAGGGCTAATTTAGACGCTGATAGGTTCGGAGAGATAGAATTTAGATTGCCTCCGTTGCAGATTCAACAAAAATACGTCGACTTATATTCTGCGATTATGCGTGTTGAGCGCCTTAAGGCACAGATAAAAGATATCTGCCCGATACTGATAAAAGGTTCGCTCGAAGAAGCGAGTGCATAGAATTGGAGGGGGAAACCGTGGACTTGAGTTTTATACGGGGTCAGTTTACAGAAGCCCAGCTCGAAGAAGCTATCATCAGCCTGTTTCAAGAACAGGACTACAAGTATGTCCACGGTGAAACCATACACCGTGGCTTTGATGAAATATTGTTGAAGGACGATTTGCAAGCTTACCTTGCTAACCACTATCCAGACCTCACAGCGGCTGAAACGAAAAAAGTCATCAGCCGACTTGAAAACATACCGTCCGCACCGCTATACATCGGTAACCGTGAGACGTTTATTTTGGTGAACGAGGGATTTGATTTAGTGCGTGACGACCCCGGTAAAATTGCCCTACATATCAACTATATAAATTTTGAAGAGCCGGTTAAAAACGTGTTCAAAGTGGTCAACCAATTTTCGGTACAGGGTGACCGCTTGCGTCGCCCGGATTTGTTGTTGTTTATAAACGGCATTCCTGTGGCGGTTTTTGAGTTCAAATCCGCCATCAAAGAAAACACGACCATCTACGATGCTTGGGAGCAGATAATAATCCGCTATTGCCGCGACATCCCTAAACTGATGAAATATTGCTTTTTGTCTGTCATAAGTGACGGTGCAAACACGAAAATGGGCAGTGTTTTTACACCGTATGAATATTACTACGCGTGGAATAAAATTAACGAAACGGAAAAGGTCAGCAACGGCATCGCCGCCCTGCTTACGATGATAAATGGTGCGTTTTCTCAAGAACGTGTCGTTGCCATTTTGCGAGATTTCGTCTATTACCCGGATGATGCCACAAAGGTAATCGCTATTGTTGCCCGCTATCCGCAGTTCTTTGCGGCACAAAAGATGTTTAAAAACATAAAAGATCATCTAAAACCAAACAGCGATGGTAAAGGCGGAACATACTTCGGAGCGACCGGTTGCGGTAAAACCTACACAATGCTGTTTCTTTCCCGCCTACTTGCCCTGCGTGACAGGGATACCTTTAAGAATCCGACAATGGTCATTATTACCGACCGTGAGGATTTGGATAGACAGACCTCGGAGTTGTTCGTCTCGTCAAAACGGTATCTGCATGAAAATAACGTGCGGAGCATCGAAAGCCGAAGTGACTTGCAAAAAGCATTAGGGGTAGAAATATCCGAATTCGCAAGGGTTGCAGAGGAGCCTGCTGACTATAGTGTGACAGGAGCGGAAAGCGGCGGCGTGTTCCTGACGACGATTCAAAAATTCTGCGAATCGACCGGCTTACTTTCTAACCGCGAAAACATCATCTGCATTTCTGACGAGGCGCACAGGACACAAACAGGCATCGGCTCGAAACTGAAGAAAACCGATAAAGGCGTTTTTACTACTTTTGGGTTCGCCAAATATCTACGCGACAGTTTCCCCCAAGCCACTTATTGCGGTTTTACGGGAACACCGATTGACGAGACCATAGCCGTGTTCGGTGAAGTCGTGGACAGCTACACAATGAAAGAATCAAGCGACGACGGTATTACCGTCCGTATCGCTTATGAGCCACGCTTGGCGAGAGTTATTCTTTCCGATGAACAAGCCCGGGAAATACAAAAATACTACGATAAATGCACTGATGAAGGCTCGAACCCCGAACAAGTCGAGGAAAGCAAAAAGGCCATGAGTCAGATGCGTCAAGTCCTCGGTCATCCGGAAAGGATAAAGAAACTCGCGTTAGACATCGTTACCCACTACGAAGCGTTGACGGCACAAAAGCCTAAAATCGTCCAAAAGGCAATGATTGTATGTGCTGACAGAACGCTTGCTTTTCGCTTGTTAAAGGCGGTTATAGCACTTCGTCCTGATTGGGATAAGCCGATTAGAACCGAAAATGAAGCGGCGCTCACAAAAGCAGAATTGGAAAAACTCGTGCCTCTTGCCAAAATTAAACTCGTGGCTACCCAAGGCGAAAACGACGAACAAGAGTTGTTTGACCTCTGCGGCACAAAAGACTACAGGCAGATGCTTGACAGACAATTCAAAAATAATAACTCCAACTTCAAAATTGCAATAGTGGTTGATATGTGGATTACCGGCTTTGACGTTCCGTCTTTAGCGGTTATGTATATAGACAAGCCACTACAAAAACACACTTTGATTCAAACCATATCCCGTGTTAACCGTGTGTTTGACGGCAAAGATATGGGACTGGTGGTTGACTATATCGGAATCAAGCAAGATATGCTTGAAGCTGTAAAGAAATATGGAAGTCCTCTGGAAAGCCCGATTGATGAGATTAAGATTTCCCTTGCCGTATTCCGTAACCATTTAAAATTACTGGATGAACTACTCCACGATTTTGATGCTACAAAGTTCCACACCGGCGAACCATTGGAACGTTTGATGTGTTTAGATGCCGCCGCAGAGTATGTGCAAATCAGCAAGGAAATGGAAAGCCGTTTCATGAGCCTTTCCCGCAAAATGAAAGCGGCGTATGAGATTTGCTTTCCGTCCGGTGAACTGACAGACGTTGAAACGGCAAAGGCCCAGTTTTACCTTGCCATCCGTTCTATCATTTATAAGCAGACGAAAGGCGATGCGCCGGACGCTGAAGTAATGAACCGCGTGGTCGAAAAGATGGTACAGGAAGCTATCTCCTGCACGGGTATCGAAAACATCGTTAATGCGGGTAAACCCGAAGACTTGTTCAGCGAAGATTTTATGAAGCAGCTTGATGAAATCAATCTGCCTATTTCAAAATTCAATGCCCTTTTAAAATTGCTACGGAAAACAATATCCGGCTACAGCCACGTAAACAAGGTAAAAGCAATTGATTTTGATAAACGGTTGAAGGCCGTTGTGGACAGTTATAACGATAGAGATAAACTCGTTTTCACGAGCGAGGTGGTCGCTGAATTTATCAACGGGCTTTCGGATGAGTTGATAAAAATATTTAAAGACCTCCAAACCGACAGAACTTCATTTGAGGCGTTGGGTATCACCTATGAGGAAAAGGCGTTTTATGACATCCTTGTAAAAGTGCGAGATGACAATGGATTTCCATACGCTGATGAAAAGTGTCTTGTCCTTGCCAGAGAAATAAAAATACTGGTTGATGACAAAGCACAGTTTGCCGATTGGTCGACCCGCGATGATATAAAGAACCAGCTCAACATGGATTTGACCGTGTTGCTATATAAAAACGGTTATCCGCCCGAGTGGGATGAGGAAGTATTCGAACGAGTACTTGAACAAGCCGAAAACTTCAAGAAGTGGTCGGATTAAGGAGGCAGGCAGATGAGCAAATATAAATCAGCAATAGAAAAAATAGTCGTTTCTGAGGCTACATTTCAAAATAGCCCAGAACGAGAAATTGAGCCATCGTGGATTAACTTCTTCTACGGCAACAACGGTAGCGGTAAAACGACTATTTCAAGGATGATACGGAATGGGCAAGGCTTGACCTTTGGCAACGCTGCTCAAGCTGATGAATTTGCTACTGTCGTTTTTAATCGAGACTTTATTGACGAGGAACTCAAATTCGATATTATGCCCGGAGTGGTAATGCTCAGTAAAGAAGCTTCTGATAAGCAACAGGAAATTGAGGGAAAGCAAAAAGAACAGGAACAGCTAAAGGGGCAACTCCAAACGGCAAACGACGAGGCGGATGCAATCCAAAAGAAGCGGGACAAATTGAAAGCCAGCCTTGATGCCGCAATTTGGAAAGCTGCAGCAAAGTACAAAAAGGTTTTCGGGGGCAAAGGCGATTTGAGTTCTACGGCTCGGTGTGTTCAAAGAGTATGCAGCACCGCTCCCGTCGAGCGTAATTTTGACGATATAAAAGCCCGTTACGAATCTGCAACCGACCCGAATGCCACACGATATGATGCCGCCCCACTACAATTATTGGATTTGACAAAGCTTGAGAGTGCAGAAACATACTCACTTCTCGGACAAGCGATAATCAGCACAGCCGATAATGCTTATAGCCGATTCTGGCAGAGTTTGCACGCGATGGATTGGGTCAATACTGGGCATATCCATTATTCTGAGAACGCAGAGGGATGCTGTCCATACTGCAAACGGGAACTACCCAGCGATTTTGAAGAACAATTCCTCGCCTGCTTTGACGAAAAATACTCTCAAGATTGCGCCCGTCTTGGCGAATTTGGGCGTAAATATGCCGAGTATATGACAGCTACATTTATAGAGCCGTTAAGACGATACATTGAGTTAATTCCGCAGACAGGATTCGGCGATTGGAAAGCATATGGCGAACAGTTAAAATTGATTGAAAATACAGTACAGATGAACAATCAAAAAATTGCCGCGAAAATTGAAAAGCCCTCGGAAGTAGTCGGACTCAACAGTATAAGAGAATATGTCGAACGAGTAAACGAGCTTCTCGCCGAAACAAATAAGCTGTTTGAAGCCAACAACAAAATCTTCGATGCTAAAGGCAAAACCTGCGAAGATTGTATCAATGAAGCGTGGGAGCTGTTGGCCTTCGAAACGAGCGGAGATAGAGCTGCGTATGACGCTGAGGATAAAAAGTTGACAACCGCCAGCCTTCAAAAAGCAGCCGCTATAAAAAAACTTAATAGTTCGCTCGGTGTCCTCAAAAATGAAATTCGAGAATTGTCAGACAAAATGGGTGGCACGGCGTCCACGGTTGATAAAATCAATGAACTGCTCCAAAAGACAGGGTTCAGAGGATTTCAACTACGCCCCCACGCGAGAGTTCCTGATAAATATGAAGTTGTCCGCGAAGACGGCGAGGTCGCCAAAGGCCTAAGCGAAGGTGAAAAGAACTTTATAGCTTTTCTGTACTTTTATTTTTATGTTCAAGGGGCGTGGCGCAAAGAAGACCTCGTTAAGGGAAAAATTGTAGTGATTGACGATCCTGTTTCGAGCATGGACAGCGGTGTTCTTTTTGTCGTCAGCTCACTCGTCCGAAAACTGGTTGAAGACTGCTTTTTAGACGGCGGCCAATTCAACATTAAGCAGATTTTTGTCTTGACACACAATCCGTATTTCCACAAAGAAATATCCCATAAATATGAAACGAGCAGAGACGACATCGTTAAGAAATCATCGTTTTTCTTTGTCAAGAAATCGGATGATAATGTTTCTACCGTTAGAATCAATGAAATGGAATGCGTCACAAACGAAAGCGGCATAGAAAACGTTTCGCCTGTAAAAAACTCGTATGATGCTTTATGGTGCGAATACAGGGACGCGCGTCTTCCGGCAACGCTTCTCAGTGTAATTCAGAGAATTGTCGAATACTATTTTCTTCAACTTTGTAGTTACAGCATCGAGGATTTGCGAGAGCGGGTAAAAACCCACATCGGCGGGGACGACAAAAGGCAGCGGATAGCTGATGAAATACTTCGCTTCATCTATGACGAAAAATTCGATGCCGGAGACGGCATTAACTACGCACCAGACCACGACATACCGGCTTACAAAGAAGTGTTTGAGATGATTTTTGATGCGTTGAGCCAAAAATCGCACTATCTAAAAATGTCTGGCGAATGTGAATGAGTTATTTAGGGCAATTATCGCTACAATTTGGGACTGTGTTGATAAATAAGGGAGGGTAAAGCGATGAACGCTTTCAAGAGCAATATCTACAAATACCTCGGCGGGACCTGTCAATACCTAATACCGCTGTATCAAAGAACATACAGTTGGGAGCGTGATCAGTGTGCCCGCCTTTGGAGTGACATCGTAAACCTCCACACCACGCAAAGGGAGGGTCACTTCGTCGGATCGATTGTCCGCATTGACGAGGATTCCGCGGCGGGGTCTACCCTTGCAATGATTATCGACGGTCAGCAGAGGCTTACCACGCTGACTCTTCTTCTCGTTGCCTTACGCGACTATGCGGCGGCTCATTCAGACTGTGGCGTGAACCCGAACAAGATAACCGACACGCTGCTCTTGAACCAATATGAAACGGGAAATGCCAAATACAAACTGCTCCTTACGCAGTCCGACAGGGATGCGCTGATAAAGAAGATTGAGGGTGCGCCAATTTCCGACACCTTGAAATCTCGAGTGCTGGACAACTACGGCTTCTTCTCAGGGCAGATTGGAAAGGGCGAGATTGCACCATCCGATCTTTACGACGCCATCGGAAAACTGCAAATCGTGGACATCGTCCTCGACCGCCAGTATGATGACCCGCAGGCGATTTTCGAGAGTCTCAACTCCACAGGTATGGACTTGAAGGACTCAGACCTCATCCGCAATCATCTATTGATGGGTTTGGACTCTGCGACCCAGACGGATGTTTACAACAACATCTGGCGGCCAACGGAACTACTCTTTGACTACGAGCATCAAAGCGAGTTGCTGGACAACTTCTTCCGTGACTACCTCACGATGAAGCTGGGCAGGATTCCTCGCAAAAACGAGGTCTACAAAGAGTTCCGCGCTTACCACAACGGTAGTGGACTAACCATTCGCGACCTATGTCAAGACATCTACAGCTTCGCCAAGCACTATTCCGATATGTATTTTGTGCGGAGCGGCGACGCCGTGTTGAAGTCGCTCTACGGCGATATGAAGGCAATTCGCATGGAGGTCGCTTACCCGTTTCTTCTGAAAGTGCACGACGATTGCGACAAGGGCTTGATAACCATCGAGGAACTGCGGGAAATTCTGCGGCTCTGCGTAAGCTACGTACTGCGCCGCGCCGTCTGCGACATTCCGACGAACTCCCTGAACAAGACTTTCGCCACGATGAAGAATGACATCAGACAGTTCGACTATCTGAACTCGGTAAAGGCGTTCTTTATCTTGCTCGACTCCTACAAGGAGTTCCCGAACGACAAGCGATTCCTCGATACCTTCCTGACGAGGGACATCTACCATATGAACCGCTGCGGTTATATCCTTGGGAGACTTGAAAACTGGGACAACAAATCGGCAGTCAATCCGGAAAAGTTGACCATTGAACACATCATCCCGCAGAACCCGCACCTCTCCGCCGACTGGGTATCCGCCCTCGGAAGTGACTGGGAGGAGATTCAAAAAAAGTACTTGCATACCATCGGCAACCTGACGTTGACGGCTTATAACTCCGAGATGAGCGATTCGCCGTTTGTCGACAAGCTGACAATGGACGGCGGTTTCCAGCAGAGTGCGCTTCGTTTGAATAAGTATGTCGTTACCCAGATCACTTGGGGCGAGCCGCAGGTCAATGAACGCGCAGCCCAGCTTGGGGAGGTGGCGAAAAAGGCGTGGCCGTACCCGACGCTTACAGAAGCCGAACTCGCGCCGTACCGCAAACAGGATGACACCGCGCCGGAGTACACCCTTGAAAGCTATCAGTATCTGAACGCTTTCAACCGTATGCTCTTTGAGAAGCTGAACACCCGAATCCTTAACCTCGGCACCTATGTGAAGCGGGAGTTTAAAAAGCTGTATATAGCCTATAAGGCCGACACCAACTTTGTGGATGTTGTTATCCAGAACTCACGGCTCCGCTTGGCCATCAATATGAAGTTCGCAGATGTCATTGACCCGAAAGGCATTTGCAAAGACATCACGGGTATCGGCAGATGGGGCAACGGCGATGTCGAGATCGGTCTGGACAGCTTGGATATGCTCGACGACGTGATGGAGGTTATTGAGCAGGCGTTCAGACTGCAGGATGTGGAGTGAAAATAAACGGAGGGCGATGGTTATGCTTTGCAATAACCTAAACCAGTTTGTGGGTTAAACTTTCGGACAGCTGGGTTGGGATGTCTTGGAATAATGACCGTACGAGCAGTTTACAGGAACTTCCTGACTCTACGAATGTTTGATCTCTGGTTTAGCGAAGGAGGGCGGAGCACACACTTCGCGGGAGGGTTTATGAGGATTTCTAATATTAAGGTTTCTAACTACAGAAATATCGACGGGATAGGTGTTTGTTTTAATCCGGGTTGCAATTATATCATTGGAGAAAACAATCTGGGTAAGAGCAACTTTCTGTCGCTTCTTGGTACTGTGTGTAATGGCAAGGGATTTGACGAAAAGGATTTTTCTGACCCTGAAAAAGCTATCGAGGTCGAATTAGATATCAGACTGCTCCCCAATGAACAGGGTTTTTTCGGTGACAACTTTTCACCGGATGATGCTTCACTGTTGAAGATTCGTTATCATCAGACCATTAAGGAAGCCTATCCTACAATCGTCAGTGCAGACTCAAATGAGAGTATACAGACGAGGCTCATCAGGAAAATTAATTTCTTGAAATATGAGACTACGTCTATGCCGAGTAGGGAGTTGCGTCTTGATACCCAAAAGGGAGCCGGACTCCTCATTAACGGAATCATTGAAAGGTTTATTGGTGATAGTGTTCCATCGTTTTTGAATGACACTCAAGTAGATAGTCTAAGGGAGTTTATTAATAGTCACCTTGGCAAAATTCGAAGTTTCCGTGACTATGCGATAGAGGCGACTATCGCTCCGAACCCTACGGAAATGCTAACAAGCCTTTTTTACCTTTCTGATGGCGACAGAAAAATTGAAACCACAGGAAGCGGCGTCCAGTATATGACGATGGCTTCAATAAATATTCTGTGCCAGATAATGGAGTTATACAAAAGCAAGTCCGCTCCGTTCGAGGAGCAGCTATACACCGACGACAAAGGTAAAAAACTTTTGCCACTCGTGCTGGCGATTGATGAGCCGGAAGTCCACCTACACCCATATTTGCAAAGGTCTCTTATCGGTTACTACAAGCGAATACTGTGTAACGAGGACTCTGAGTTTGCCGACCTATTGAATACTTGCTTCGGTATTGACGGTATCGACGGACAGTTGATTATTGTCACGCACTCGACGGACGCATTGGTTGGGGATTATCGCAACCTTATCCGTTTCTATAAGAACGGAGATAAGACGTCGGTAATCAGTGGATATGATTTGCGTCCGATTGAACACACTAATAACGATGGGCGTATTAAAACCGAGGATGAAAAACACCTCATTATGCACTTCCCAGAAATCAAGGAGGCGTTTTATGCCAAAAGCGCCATCTTGATTGAAGGCGAGACGGAATACGGCTGTATTCACGCTTTTTCCGATAAGATAGGCATTGATTTGGATGATTATGGTATTTGCGTGATAAATGCAAGGGGTGAGGGTTCTATTAAACCGCTTCGCCAGTTGCTTAGGCTATTTGCCGTTCCAAGCATTGCCATTTATGATGGGGATGTTAAAGCTGGTCAGACTGCTAATGACGATGAGTTTTTTACAAAAGAATTATGTTTCGAGATTGAAGTAGTCAAAACGCTATTTACAAACGATAAGACTTCAGTCGTTCGTAAGATCGCGCTGGATTTAGACCGTAAAGCCGAGTCAGTAGCTTTGGACGTGGATTTCGTCCGGAAGCATTTCAAGAAGATGGGCATAGATATCAACGGCTACACACCTAAGAAGTTATCTGATGTAAGTGACACCGATGAAACTGAATTCTGTCAGATGTACTCAGCGTGGTTTATGGCAAAAAAAGGCGTCCTCCTTGGACGCATTGTTGGTGAATCGTTACCCACCGAATTTATACCCACTTGCTATAGCGATGCTATAAAGAAAGCGCAGGAGGTGGCGACCAATGACTAACGCTACTCTCGCTGAAATAAAAGAGAAAATCTCTGTCCAACACGAAGGTGATGAGAAACAACTTGAAGTAATTTTTTCAGATAGTCTGCGACTGATTGTTGAAGCTCCTGCCGGATATGGAAAAACCACGACGATGATTAGTCGCATTGCCTATTTATTTGCTTCGGGAGGCATACCAAATCCTAAGCGCATCCTTGGTCTCACATTTAGCGTAAACGCTGCGCTGAAAGTCAAACGCGAAGTCGCTGAAAAATTGCCTGTTCTGCTCGGTTCACAGAACAGCCCTGTTGCCTTAGGTGAAAAAGTAACCGTCACGAACTACCACGGATTCTGCAAAGGTGTTCTTAAAAAGTATGGGTATCTCATTGCTGATGCCTTGCGTAAGGATGTCAATCTTTTTCGAGCCGTTGGTGATAGCGATATTGAAAGACAGTCGAGCCTAAAAACGGCTCTTTCATCAGATGAACTTGAAAAACTCAAAGCCGTGGAAACCGCAGTCAAAGAGGCTCGGGTTCCAGACGCACAGACAATCCACGCCTATAACGAGATTGTTATCAAGAAGCTGCTGCCGCTGGAGTATATCACTCATAATGCTGTAATCTTGTTCGTTTTGGAGATGTTCGACCGGTTTCCCGAGGTCAAAAGATTCTACCAGAGCTATTACCCTCTTATTGTTGTCGATGAGTTTCAGGACACAAACTGCATTGCCTGGAAATTGCTTGAGACAATTATAGTTGAACAGACACAGCTTGTTTTTCTTGGCGATCCGCTGCAAAGGATTTACGGATTCATTGGAGCGTTACCTGATATAATGACAATGGTTGTTGACAAATACGGAATGTCTAAAGTTACTCTGTCAAAGAATTATCGATTTCGTAACAATCCCGAAATGCTAAAGCTGGATAAAATCATCAGAGAGAACGCTGCGTCTTGTTTCTCTACAACCGTCTTAGAGGATGATGTGGCGAAGTTACCTGCCATTTGGGGAACAACCCAGCAAGATGAAGCGCAGCAGGTTGTTGCTAAAGTCCAGACTCTGATGGGTGACGGGATAGACAAAATTGCTATTCTTTTCAGGGGTCGAGGGAAGAATGCCGAAATAGTAGAAGCAGAACTTACCGATAAAAAGGTGGCGTACTTCTACGGTATGTTCACTGACGAAGATGCCGAGTATGTAGAATTTCACAACAAATGCCAAGAGATGTTTATAAAGCGGTTCGGGAAGTCAAAAAGCATCAACAAGAAAGCTTTGATTTCTTTCTCCGACAACGTCAAAAAAGCATATGATGCAGCGACAGGCAAAACAATTGACTCATTGCTCCGTTTGCTTGATGCTCTTGTCGAAAAAGTATCAATCGATTACTCAGATCTCTTGTCTGAGGATAAGTACAATCTGCTCTTGGATATTTTTGAGAACCGCCAATTGAAACAAGCTATGGAGTATGTGGATTCGCAAATTATACTCTCTACCGTCCACGGAGCGAAAGGGCTTGAGTGGGACTATGTTGTACTCGCGGATGTGGAACGATGGGTATTCCCCGGATACTATACCTGTATCGATTGCCCTAATAAATTCGCCTCTACTACTAATTGTTGCTGTTCTTTACCAATTCCTCTGTCATCGGGTTTTCGGGATATCGCTTTAGATGAGTTGTCAGTGTTCTATGTAGGAATAACGCGAGCACGAAAACAGGTGTTTGTTTCAGCGAGTTCCAAAAGGATAGACTATTTCGGAAACGAAAAGAGTAGTGTCTTTTCCTGTTTGGTGACTATCAATGGTGTTAAACTGATAAAGGCAGATATGGTGACAACTCCATAGGGGTGTGCAAAAGCGGTGCATCTTTTAACGATTTGATTTGAGCGGTGCATTTTATCAATAGGTAGTACCTTTGCCATATGAAAAACAAAGAGCGCGCTTCCATGCGCCTCTTTTTTTATTTTTGGTTTATTGCCGATATCTAGGGGTATAACAATAACTGATATCTCGAAACATATCAAAAGAGCATGATAAAAATCGAATGGAGTGTGAAACTGATGGCTATCAAGAATATAGTATTGAATGTCGAAGGAATGTCCTGCGGCCACTGCGAAAAAAGGATCCTCCAAGCCCTGGACGAGCTGCCCGGCATCGAGGGCGCGACCGTCAGCCTGGCAGAAAAGACGGTGTCTGTTTATTTCGATACGGACGCCGTTGGCGAAACGACCATCGCAAAGACCATCGAAGAGCAGGGGTACGATGTGATCGGGTAGATCCTGCCCGATCTATTGAACAGGTCCTGATCCATTAAAAGAAGCGCCGTGATCCCTTCACGGCGCGTTTCTATTTGATCTCCCCTCGCATCTGCTTCAGGCTTTTTTCGTTGATGCGCGACACCTGCCGCTGTGAGATCCCCAGTTCCCTGGCGGTCTCTTCCTGGGTCATGCCGCGATAATACAGCATTTCGATGACGTCCTTCTGGATATCGGTCAACCTGTAAATCAGCTGGCTGATCAGTAACTTGTCTTCCACCGGCAGCGTGAAATTCTCGTAGGATCTGGCTTTGATCTGCGACAGCTCAAGATGATTCAGATGGACCAGACCGGCAGCCATGACCGGAGACAGGGATTCAGGCTTCAGGTTGAGCTTTTCAGCGATTTCCTCGGGGGAAGCCAGCGTGTCCCTGTCCAGCTGCTCTGATATGTATTGGTCGGCTTTTTCCTGATATTTTTCCAGATATTCCGGATAGTAGTAATGCCTTTCCTTCCGCACGTAATGGCGTATTTCGCCGATGATGGCATGGGAGGCGTATGTCACGAATTTGACGCCTCTGCCGGGATCGTACGAATTGAGCGCTTTGAGCAGCCCCTCGCAGCCGATCTGGTACAGATCGTCAAGGGACGAACCGCCGCCGTACAACCTCGCAAAATGGTAAATAAGACCCTCAGACGCGCTGATGATCTCTACCATGTTGTCCTCGTTCCGGCTGGTGAAGTAATTCTCGACCGCGCATTGCAGCCTGTCAAATTCTTTTTTGTCCATTATGTCGCTTCCCTGCAATCCATCTTTATATAAACCAACGTCCGCCTGCCGACTAGCGGTCCCATCCCCTATTATAATCGATAAAGCAATCCAGGCACACCTTTTTTCCGCCGCTCAGCCGGATCCTGTGCTCCGGGGCCATTTCGCCGCATATTTCACACATCACGGATTCAAAGAGCCGAGCCGGCTCCGGCACCGGATATTTCGGCGCGCCGAAATCGAAAAGCTCATCCGACGCCGCGTTCAGGATATAGTCCTGCCGCTGCCGTCGATCCATCTTTTCGCTGAAGGGTTTCAGGACCATCCTGATGCTTTTGCCCGAGTTTCTGCAGAAAAAGCTGTAGGCCATCTTTCCGGTCCCGCGAAATACCAGGTTGCCCTTGCCGGCCGTGCAGCCCGTCAGGAACTGTATCGCGTCGACGCCGCAGGCATCGTTCTCGGAGACGCAGACGATCTCCTCATCCGTCGAGAAGTCGATGCCGAGTTTTTCCTTCGCCGCTTCGGCGGCTTTGTAGCCTATGGCAAGACCAGGGCACTCATGCCCGTGGAATTCCACCGTTTTTTTCCAATTTTCCATATCCATGTTTAAACCTCGCTAAACCCGCGGCATGGCGATTCTGATAAAAAATGTTCTTTCAAGTGTCTCTGCCGGTGAATTGAAATAATATGCGCTATATGTTCCCTTCTGCCGTCTTCGTTGATTTGATCATCGGAAAAAGCCGGAAGCGATCCATATGGCAAAGGCGATGATCAGGGGCGCTGACAGCGCGCAGAACAGCTGGAACAGCCCGAGATCAATTTTTGCGTTCATGTTGGACCACCTGTAGTAGATCATTTCTGTCGTTTTGAGAAAATAAACTTTTATGATCGAAATAAAAAGTTTAATATACAGAAATATCAGCGTAAAGCCTATAAAGCAGAGAAAAGCCCTTTTAATGCTGCTCAGCGGCCCTTCATGAAAAAAGAACAGTGTGAAGAAAAGCGTTCCGAACGCTGCCACAAGCATTGCCTTCAGCAGTTTGTCGAAAGTATGCCTTCCCATCAGAGTGCCCTCCGTTCAAAATGATCTGTTGCCTATATTATACTATTGCCGGCGGATATTAAAAAGCGAAAAGTCGCCGCCCGCCGACAGAATCATCGTTTCTTTTTGGCTGCGGGCTTCTTTTCCGAGATATAAAGGCCAGCCAGGATCATGATCGCGCCGGCGCCGGCCACAGGGGTGATCGGCTCGCGCAGGACCAGCGCCGAAATGATGATCGTCAATACCGGTATCACGTAGATGTAAACGCTCGTCTTGATCGCGCCAAGGACCTTCAGCGCGTAGTTCCAGGTGATGTAGCAGAGGGCGGAGGCGCCGAGGCCGAGGAAAAGCATATTGGCCAGATAGCGGGCCGACGCAAATCGCTCCGCGCCGAATTCAAAGCCGAAAGGCGCAAGAAATGGCAGCATGAACAGCAATCCGTAGAAAAACACTTTTTTTGTGACCAGGATGTCATCATAGTTGCGGATGCTTATTTTGCGGATCAGTATCGAATAGACGGCCCAGATCAGCGCGCACAGCACCGACAGGATATCGCCCAGAGGGTTCAGCTCAAGGACAAAATTTCCGTTGAAGCCGATCAGGGCAATGCCGGTAATGGCCACCGCAAATCCGGCAAAAAAGCCGGGCTTCAGCGACTCTTCCCGGAGTATGAATCGCGATATCAAAGCCGTGAACAGCGGCGAAACGGACATCAGAACCGCCGCATTGGAAGCCAGCGTGTACGTCAGCGCTGTATTCTGAAACAGATAGAACAGACTGACGCCGCAGACGCCTGCTCCCATGAACATGGCCTCTTCCTTCATGTCCCTGAATTTTATGAATTTCGGCCTGATGATCAGCAGCGCTATATATGCGATGGCAAACCGGTAAAACATTATTTCCACCGGTGTAAATCCCTCGAGCAGGACTTTTGTCGATATGAAAGTCATTGCCCAGATGAAAATCGTTATGAAAGCGCCCAGATGACCTGTTCTTACCTGTCTTTCCGTCATTTCCCGCGTCTGTCCTCCACAAAGTTGCTGCCCGGAAGGGATTTTGCCAGTTTTTTCAGCTCGGCAGCATATTCCGACACCCTGATGTGCGAATCTATCGGATGTTTTTCATTGCTGACGACCGCCAGCGATATGCTCATGATCGGGTACTGCATGCGCTCGCCCCTCCTGTTAAGTGTATAAATATAACCTTCTTCCAGATCCTTCCTGCTGTACAGTTCTCCGATCCTCTGATCGAATGCCTGGATGATGCTTCTGCAGATCTGTCCGGCTTTCCCGCAGTCGCAGACGATGATGAAATCGTCGCCGCCAATGTGGCCGATAAAATCATTCGGGCCGCCAAGATCGCGGATCGTATCGCTGATGATGTCGGCCGTCAGCTTGATCGCAAGGTCGCCTTTCGTAAAGCCGTACACATCGTTGTAGGCCTTGAAATTGTCCAGATCCGCATATATGACGGCAAAGCGCGCTTTTTTTTCTATCCTTGAGCATATCTCCGCCTGGATCTCGATATTTCCAGGCAGTCCGGTCAGCGGGTTCGCCATACGGTTCCTGTCGATCCTACGGAGTGTGTTGCGGATCCTGCTCAGCATCTCCCTGTCGTTGAACGGCTTGGTGATATAATCATCGGCGCCGAGCTCCAGGCCGATCAGCTTGTCTTCCTGATTGTCCTGGGCTGTCAGGATGATGATCGGCATCAGGTTGTTGCTGTCGGATTCCCTGAGTATGCGGCAGACCTCGAATCCGCTGATGTCCGGAATGACGACATCGAGCAGCACAAGGTCGGGCTTTTCCTCCCGGACCATCCTCAGACCCTCTTCGCCACTCACAGCTCTTACTACCTTATAATCGGCCTTTTCCAGAATATTGCCCATATACTTCGCGAAAAAGTCGCTGTCGTCTATAAGCAGTATTTTTTTTCGCGGTATCATCGGTTCACCTCATCATCTTGATCGTTGATTGTATCGAGGCAGGAAGCGATCGCGGCAGCGAAGGATTCCGAATGTTCTTCGGCAAGTATCGTACCATGGGCGCCTTCTATTTTTTTGACATGAACGGCGCGGGCAATGGTTTTCCATTTTTCGATCGACGGCAGCGCTATCTCGATTTCATCCTCTGGCACCAGATAGTGGATCTCGCCGGCATATCTGCCGAAGTCATAATGCCTTCTTGCTATCCGAAGCAGCTGCATCACGGGAATGATATCGAAAACCCTCAGAGGATCCGGTCCAATCAGTCTTTTATAAATTCGCGCTGCAAACTGCTCGCGAATGAAATTCAGCCTGCGCTCCACTTTCCAGCGGAGCCAGCGGGCCGCGCCGCCCGGCGGCAGTTCCCTGAACTCGGCCGCCGCCCTGCCCAGCATCGTCGTCGCTTCCTTCTTTTTAGGCCGGTTGCTTCCTGCAATGATCGAATCAAAAAGGATCAGTGAGCCGATAACAGCTCCGCGGCTGGAAAGCTGGCGCGCCATTTCATATGCTATCACGCCGCCGACACAATATCCAGCAATATTATAAGGCCCGGACGGATATTCCGCCAATATTTCTTCGGTATAAGCCGAGGCGATCTGCCCGATGGTCAGAGGATGCTTCCATTTATCCCATCTTTTGTTCAGCCGAAGTCCCAGCACCGGCCGCCTGCCCCTGAAAGCCTCCGCGATCCGGTGATAATTCGTGACTTCGCCTCTGGCGCCGTGAACGATGAAAAGAGGCGCGCCGGATCCGTCTTTCTCGAACGGGATCAGGAAATGCGCCGACGGCCGGTCCTCGGACCGGCGGATCGCCTCGGCCATCACCAGGAAAGTGCAGTTTTCAGCCAGAACCTTCATCGGGATCCTCTTGCCGAAGGTTTCCTCTATTTCAGCGAACAGGAGCGCCGCCTTCAGCGAATCCCCGCCAAGATCGTAGAATGTATCGCCGCTGCCGAATCTTCTGACACCGAGGATTTTGCGCCACATGCCGGCCAGTTTTTTTTCGATTTCATCGGCTGGCCTGACAGATCGTTTGGGATCAATGGAAGCGTCACGGTCGCCGATCCTCTGCATTTTAAGCTTCATTCCCGACAGCTGGCTGTAAAGCATGCTCCGCTGTATCTTGCCCTCTCCGCTGACAGGGATCTCGTCGACGATATAAAGGCCGACCGGCATCTTATAAGCGACCAGTTTGCCGTTTAAGAATTTCCTGAGTTCCAGGATATTGAGATCACGACCTGCGTGAAGCCGCACCGCGGCGGCGGGTTCCTCCGTGTCATGCAGTCCGGGTATAGCAAACACAGCCGCATCGACCACCGCCGGATGCTGGAGGATGGCCTGCTCGACCTCATAAGGCGAAATCTTTTCGCCGCCCCGGTTAATGATTTCTTTGAGCCGACCCGTCAGAAACAAGTAGCCGTCATCGTCAAAATAGCCGAGATCCCCTGTTCTGAACCAATTTCCGAAAAAAGAGCCGGCATCGTAACCGCTGTTTTCGTATCCTTCGATCACGTTTTCTCCCCGCACCAGGATCTCGCCGATTTTTCCCGGGACGACCGGCTGGCCCGCGGCATCGGCGATCATGACGGACTCCCGATCCAGCGGCAGGCCGACGGAACCGGGCTTGTGCCCTGCAGGCTCGCGATATGTGCTGGCGATCATCCTGGTTTCAGTCGATCCATATGTTACGACCACCGGGATCCTGAACATTTCAGTCAGTGAGTCGTAAAGCTTCTCAGACAGACTGGCGCCGGTGGATCTCAGGAATCTTAGGCTGGATCCGTTATATGCGCCGCCGCTGCGCTCCGCGTTATCGACGATGGACCGCAACACCGCCGGCGAGGCCATGAACCAGGTCGGCGCCGTCTCCTCCACCAGAGCCAGGAAGCCGGCGGGTTCCAGCCGGCCGGCGCATACCGCGCTTCCGCCGGCCAGCAGTGACGCCAGCAGCGCATTCAGCGTAACGCTTCTGTAAAAAGGCGTGATCAGGAGGCAACGGTCGCGATGGCCAAGCTCGAACGCCTGGATCCTCTCCTCCGCGGATCCGAGCAGCTGATCCCTCATGAGACCGATGACCTTCGGCGCAGCCGTGGTGCCTGAAGTGCAGATGACCAGAGAAGCGCCACACCCTTCATCATCGGTCCCATTCTCTTTGCGCATCGGGCCCGATAGATGGCCGCGGCTTTCATTGTCGTGCCTGTGCGTCGATTGCCAGCTTACGGCAGCCCGTCCGCCTTCTTCAGCGTATTCCAGCATGAGCATGATGACGGGCAGCCCCAATTCCCAGGCTGCGGCAGCCGCGGCAGCATTTTGGCAAGCATCGGCATGTTCATTATCCTGATTGCGATCCTGTTCCCTGGTATTCGAAGGCCTCCCTTCAAGCAGCACATGGCTCGCTCTTAGAAGCTTGAAATGATATACAAACTGCTCTTTTGAAAAATCCGGGTTCATCGGCATGAAAGCCGCGTGATCGGAAATGGCCAGAAAAGCCACGGCATTGGCAAGACCGTCGCTCATGGCGCCGGCGATGCGGCAGCCATCGGCAACTCCGCACCCGGACAATTCGCCCCGCGCTTCGCCGACGATGCCGGACAGGCAGCGATAGTCGATATGACGCTGGTCCGCCGCTATCAGCGCGACTGCGTCAGGTTCTGATCCTGCAATGTATTTCAAACGTTCAGCGATGCCGGCGGTCTTCTGCATTTATTCGATCACTCCGATTTCTTTATAGTATTTCATTGCTCCCGGATGGAGCGGCACGCCTGTTTCACTGGCCATGCCCTCCGGCGTCAAGCCTTTGAGCCCGGCATGGATCTCACGCATATAATCGATATTTTCCACCAGGGATCTGGCGAGCTTGTAGGCCAGGTCGTCAGGCGCATCGGCGGGTACTGTCAGGACGACGTTCGCGCACAGAGACGGGCAGTCTTTCGTGACAAAATCGTAGGAGCCGGCAGGGATCGTATAGGGGAAGTATCCATATTTTTCGATCATGCCGCTGACGACAGCGGGATCAAGTTCCAGAAGCACGATATCTCTGGCGGCAGCGCTTTCCTGGATCGCACGGGCGGGACATAGCGTCTGAACAGCATAACCGTCGATGAAACCATCGGACAGCATCGCAGCAGAGTCTTCCTGGCCTTTCTGAACAATAGTGCCTCCCCAAGCTTCAAAATCCTCGCGCGTCACACCATATTCCGCAAAAAGCCTCTCGATCGTCACTGCGGTGGCTGATCCCTGCTGATCAAATGAAAGACGCACCTTCAGTTTTTTTCCCACGATTTCCTCGAAAGTCGTTATGCCAGTCTGCTTATCCACCACGATTTGGAATATTCCGGAAAATATATTTGAAACAGCGGCAAGATTGTCCAGTTTTTTGTCATAAGGCGAATCGCCCTCGGAGGCAGCATACAACAAAGCGCTATTCGCCATACAGGCGTCCACCTCTCCGTTATTCACCCGGATCGCATTTGCTGTGAGGCTTCCGGGCACTATCGTCACCACTGATCCCGGATAAGATCTTGCGACACTCTCGCTCACTCCAGTGCAGACCATGAAAAGCATCCCGGTCGGCGAGCCGCCAGCCAGCGTCGCAAAGACCGGCGCATCGCCCGGCTTGGTGTTATCCCCCGCCTCTTTGGCAGTGCTGCTGCACGATCCAGCGAAAAAAATCATCGCCACCGCCAGCACAGCAGCCATCCATTTCCTGTTATTCACTCCGGACATCATGAACCTCCTTGGCTATATACAGCTTTTAGAACTCATCGATCACAGGATGCCGATTTCCCTGTAATACTTCTCCGCTCCCGGGTGGAGCGGCACGCCTGTTTCACTGGCCATGCCCTCCGGCGTCAGGCCTTTGAGCCCGGCATGAATCTCACGCATATAGTCGATATTTTCCACCAGGGATCTGGCGAGCTTGTAGGCCAGGTCGTCAGGCGCGTCGGCGGGTACTGTCAGAACAGTATTCGTACTGAAGCTTTCGACATCCTGATCCATAAAATCATAGGCTTCCTTAGGAATGATGATCCATTCATAACCATATTTGTCGACCATGTTCCCAATGATGCCCGGTTCGAATGAAAGCAGCGTCAGTTCCTGTCCGGCGGCGCTTTCCTGTATGGCGCGCGCAGGGCAAAGAGTCTGCATCGCATAGCCGTCTATAAAGCCGTCCGACAGCATGGCAGCCGAATCTTCCTGGCTTTTTTGTACTATTTCTCCACCCCAGCTTTCGAAATCCTCGATCGTCGCTCCATACTCCCCAAGCAGTCTCTCAAAGGCCACTGATGCCGATGATCCGGGCTGGTCGATGGAGAGCCTGACCTTCTCCTTGTTTTTGATCATCTCACCGAAGGAATCGATGCCGAGCCTGCTGTTGAGAACGATCTGGTATGTGCTGGAATACAGACTGGCCACAGCCGCCGTATTGTCGAGCACTTCATTATAAGGAGCCTTGCCGTTCGCGGCGGCAAATAGCATTGCGCTGTGCGCCATACCTGCGTCGACTTCATTGTCGTTTATCCTTATGACGTTGGCGGCGACGCTGCCCGGAACGATGGTGACGGCGGATCCGGGGTAAGATTTATTGACGCATTCGCTCACGCCGGTGCAGACCATGAAAAGCATCCCGGTCGGCGAGCCGCCGGCCAGCGTCGCTTTCACCGGCCCGTCGGATCCGGCTTCCTGCGGGCTCCCGCCAGCGTCAGAGGCGGCGCAGGCGGCTGAAACGACGACCATGAACAATAATAGAGATATGAGGGCAAGTTTTAATGGTTTTTTCACTTTTGACCAGCACCTTCCGTGATTTCATTTTTGGATGCGAAAAAAAATTGCGCAAATAAAGCTGCCGCCGCAACGGAAATCAGTATGAGCAGAATGGGGAGATTCGTGAAAAGCCCCGCAACGCCCGACATTATCAGCGCCAGTCTGCATGGCAGGCCCAGGCTGACGTTCCTGAACCAGCCTTCCATGCCGAAGGCGAAGCAGAAGACAGCGAATACACCGGACAAGATCGCCAGCAGCACCCCTTGGACGCCGGATCCCAGCAGAAGACCGGGATGCGCGACAAACGCGAACGGCAGCACATAAGCCACAAATCCGATGCGCATCGCCTGGAACCCGACCCTCATCGGCGGAGCGTCAGCAATCGAAGCCGCCGCGAATGCGGTCAATGCCACCGGCGGTGTGACCGTCGCCATAGCCGCATAAAATAGGATAAACATATGCGCCGCCATCACCGGGACCCCCAGGCCGATCATGGCCGGCGCCGCCACAACAGCCGTGAGAAGATATGCGGGCGTGATGTTCATGGCAAGGCCGAGGAACATCGCCAGGAGCATAGCCAGAAAAAGGGTCGCCGGAAGCGAGTCGCCCGCTGCCGAAAGCAGCAGCGAGCTGAATTTCGCGGAAACACCCGTCAGATTAATGACACCGATCATGATGCCGCACGCGGCCATCGTGGTCACGATCATGATGCCCTGGCCAACGCCTTCAGCCAGCGCCTGCATCATTTTTTGAGGATTTATCCTGTTATCGCTGAAAACAAGACTTGCGATGATGACGGCGGCGATGGACTCGATGCCGACTCTCGACGGGCTGGTGCCGCTGATGATCCGGGCGACGAGAAATATGACCGGCAGCAGATATACAGCGCCTCTCCTTGCCATGATCGCGAACGTGATCTTCGGGTCAGGCGCCACACCCTTCAGCTTCAGCTTTGAGGCTCTTGCGTCGATGGCGAAAAATATGGCTAAATAATATAAAACTGCGGGCAGCAAAGCTGCCAGCGCCACCATCCTGTAAGGAAATCCGGCGACTTCCGCCATGACGAAGGCGACGGATCCCATGATCGGCGGCATGAAGATACCGCCTACCGACGCGCAGGATTCCAAGGCTGCGGCGAATTCGGGCTGGTATCCGTTTTTCTTCATCATCGGGATCGTTATGACGCCCATGCTCGATACATTGGCCACCGCACTGCCGGAAATCATGCCAAAGAAAGCGGATGTCAATATGGCGGCTTTGGCGATCCCTCCCCGGCTCCTGCCGGCAATGAAGACCGCAAGATCGTACATATAGGCGCCGATGCCGGATTTGACCAGAAATGCGCCAAAGAAGATAAATACAAGAATCTGATTGACAGCGACACCCATCGTCGATCCAAAGACGCCGTCTGTCGTCAGGAACAGCTCGTCTATTATATCGTCGGCGGAATAGCCCGAATGAGCCAGCAGTCCCGGTATCCACGGACCGGCGTACAGATAGCCGACGGCCAGGATGCTGAGAATGGAAAGCCAGGGACCGATGATCCTGCGGATGGATTCAAGCAGCAGGAATATCGTCAGCGTTCCGAAGAAAATATCGGCTCCCGTGACGGGATCGGCAAAGGGGAAGCGGCTGATGATCCTGTCGGCGTCAGCGAAAATATAGACGCCGACTGAAACAGAAAGGATGACCATGATCCAGTCCTGCCAGGGGATCGAGACCGTGCTGGCGCTGCCCGGGGATGCGTAGCGGATCAGGGCCAGTGAAGTGAACAGGCTGAAACAGACTCCGCGATGAACGATCTGATCCGGATACGCCAAAATCGCGATCATGATATAAATCGCGACCGCTGCCTGGATCCGCATCAGGATCTTCTGCATTTTGGGATCCAGTTCTCTTTTGACGCCTTCGCCCATGATGCGGCGGCTTATGAATCCTGATGACCTGGACTTGTGATCGACCTTGATTTCCAGACTTTCGGCCTCCTCTGATCCAAGAATGAAGCGGGAGTTGCAGTGAGGTTATTATCGGCTTATACAATCATAATGATAAGTGTTTTTTGCGTGATCCGCAACAAAATGTTTGCTGACGAAAAGCGCCCTCGCATTGTCTGCGGGGCGCCGTATGCCGTCATATTCCGGTTTCGTCGAGCTTTCTCAGCCCGTACAGGTCGATGATGTCGATAAGCTTCAGCGGGTATTTGGAATCCGTCGCATAGCCTGCCCTGCGGAGGGCCCAGGCGCCTTGCGTGCTGTCGTGCATCACCTGCCTGAAAGGTTCATACCGGCTGGCTGTCAGAAGCAGCTTCTTGTGATCAGCCCAGCTGTCGCCGACAGCGCCGTAAGCACGGAATTCCGCATCGATCCGGTATGAAACGCCGTTATACTCCTCCCAGGTGTTCGATGTGACAGATCCGGCCGTTCCGGTCCCTTTGATCCCAAAGAGATTATATGACAGCTGCCCCGTATACTTGTCCACCGGGACGCTCTGGCCCCATCCGGTTTCGAGGATCGCCTGCGCCGTCTGCAGCGCCGCCGACATGCCGGTGCTCTTTTGCGAATTCTGGGCAAGTCCCGAGGCCATACCCATGAACTGGCTTTTTTCAATAATCGGAACAGGGGTGAATATAGTGCCTTTATAAATCGACAATCCAACTTCTTCGCTGGAGATCCTGGTCCCGCCATCATAAGTGCCGACAGCCATGATCCTGCAGTTTCCCGCATCGCCCGCGACGGTCTCATAAGAATATTCCGCAAAAGGATCCGTCCCGCCGGCGATGGCTTTCCGGGCGCCAGTGTCGGAATCGATAAGATAGAAGCTGATGCTTTCCAGCGCCACATTGCTTTCGACTCTCAGCTTCATTCCGCTTGTCACGACCTGATCCGGTCCGACGCCTTCAAGCAGCAGCTTGGGCGTGCCGGTGAGGCTCACCCGGACCGGACTGCTGGTGTATGGAACACCTTTGGTGTCGTATACGCGGACGTACACTTCCTTGGTTCCGATCAGCGAGGGTCCCGGGAACCATCTGTAGCTCACATAGCCGACCTTCGCCAGAAGGGTTTCGACGCCTGACACTGGATCCCGCATCATGTATTCTGTTCCGCTCACCTGGAAATTCCGGGACGCTGACAGGGTCACAGGCCCGGCTATGGTCTGGCCTTCGCTGACACCGGCAAGCGACAGCTTCTTGCTCAGGGCGAGCTGAAACTCCACCGGACGTCCCGGATAAGCGATATCGTTCTGGTCATAAGCAATCGGGCGAACCGAGATGCTTCCGTTTTCTTCAGCCATTGGCGACCATCTGTAAGTCCCCAGCGGATCCCAGGCATCGGTGGTGAAGACACTGCCGCTGTCAAGATCCGTGATCTCATACTTTACATATTCCGGGAAAAAATTCAGTGAAACGCCAAAGTTCAGGGCTTCCGTCACAGACTGGCCTTCCTGCACCCCTGTCAGTGAAACCTGAGGATCGATATCGACGTCGACTGGGACCACATCTCCGGCAAGGAAATTGCCGCCGCCGTCATAAAGCATGGCGGCAATGAGAGCACCGCCATTGTCTCGCATGGATGGCACCCACTTGTATGAACCTTCCGCGCTGCTTCCTCTGGCTATTATATAGCCCCTTGCCGTTTCAGGATCGATGCGCAGAAAGCGGATCTCGGAGGCGCCGGCCGGCACTCCTCCTGGGAAGGCGGCCTGAAGATCGATGGCTCCTTCAATGGTTTGCCCAGGCGATACCGTTGCGATGGCCATATTGAAAAAAGGCGTTATGCCTGCATTTTGCGACGAATCCACATAGACCGTCCTGCTGGCGTCGTCCCAGCCCACAGCCACGCCCAGGGCATTTCCGACGAGCCTCAGCGGCACATAGGTCCGGTCGTTGATGATCATCGGCGCCACATCGCAGAGACCGTAGACGCCGTTTTGCCGATCATAATTAACAAGGCGGCTGTCGATCCGGAGCAGGATCGAATCGTCCCCCCTGGTCACCGATACGGTCCTTTGTTCGTTGTTCCATTCCACATCGGCGCCAAGCTCTTCCGAAATGAATCGTACCGGCACCAGCGTGCGCCCGTTTCTGATCTGCGGCGCAGCAGACTCCGTGATATCCCGCCCGTCCACAAGCAGCCTGATCCCGCCGTTCTGCGCGGAAACTGATCCGAAGGCGGCGCCATATCCCAAGAACGCGGTCGCCACCAGCGCCGCGATCAAAATGATTGAAATCTTCTTTTTCATCGATCATCATCCCCCTTTTGCCACCAGCCGTTTGAGTCGCATATTTTTCATTTTACTATTTTACCATAAATCCTCCCCGGCCGGTATTGGATATAACAAAAACGGCCTTTGATCTTTTACAGGCGAATCTGCGTCGATCAAAGGACCGTTTTATGACTGCCGGACAGCAGACCCGGATCAGAGCGGCAGCCTGCTGACGCCTATATCGCAGGCATACCCGAAACTGCAGACCGCCAGGTCGTAATCCCTGACGGCGGCGGCAGCACCGAGAGCCGCCTTATGCTGCGTCACCTGGATCGACATGACGTCTGTCAGCGTGCTCATGCCGATCTCATAAGAAAGCTTCGTGAGCCTGTATGCTTCATTGGCATATTCGAGGGATGCCCTGGCCTTTTGCATCGCTTCCCGCTTGTCCTTGAGGTCGCTGTATCTGGAACGGACGTCGATCTCGATCTTCTTCGGCGCGTCGGTGGCAGTTTTCTGCGCGTTGAGACAAGCGACCTGCTGGTTCATATAAGTCGCCGATCCGGACGGATAACGAGCGGCAATATTCTTGAAAAGAATTTCATAGACCTGCGCCGCGAAACGCGCTCCCTTGATTTCATTCCTGGACGTCAGCGCATTTTCAACAGCCTGCTCCACTGTGATTTCAGGCATCGGCAATTCCGACAGGATATCCGTCAGTTTCACATCCTGCAGCACAGGATAATCAAGGAGAAAATTGAGTCCCATTTTTGCCGTGGCAAGAGTCGTTTCGGCCGCTGACAGTTCGCTTTCCGCTGCGGCGACATCGGCCTTCACGGCGAGAACGTCCTTATTCGCCGCCATTCCCATTTTTTTCATAGCCTCGGTGGCTGCCAGGATCTCCTTCTTTGCCGCGACGTTGTCCGCTGCTATGCGGGCGTTGTCCTGAGCCAATAAAACGTTGTAATACAGCTGTACGGTATCGTATTCGATCTGGTTCATTTCGGCGCGGTAATTGCTTTCGATCTGGCCTTTGGCAAAATCCCTGCGGAGTTTCATGATTTTTTCATTGGCTCCCGTTGCGCCTTCCCTGCCAGCGGCGCTGGCGGCGGCGATGCTTGAAGAGTATCCGGTATAGCTTTCAATGACTGATGAGGGAAGTCCCATGCTTTCCAGTTGGGAGATCCGATCGATGCCGCCCAGAACTTCATCGATGGTCCGGACCGTTTCAGCATAGCCCTCCGCGAGAGCCTTATCGGCTTTCCTGTTTATTTCAGCAGTCTGCGCCCTGTTGCCTTGAGTCTGCATGATCCTGACCGCCTGTTCAAGCGATAGCGATACGGCCTGTCCGTCAGCAGCCACGGACGGGAGCGCTGCCGCCGCATCGGCATCGGCCATGGAGACTGTGCCTGCGGCAAAAGCAGGGATTGCGCATCCAAGAGCCAGTATGGCAGCAATTGCCAATGATATTGCCTTTTTCATAATCCAATCATCCTTCCTCGCTGACGGCGCTGACGGTGTCCATGATCCCGGACGCGCCAGCCGCGGTTTCGCGCATACTCCTGAAGTAAAGCCAGGAACCGATCGGCAGCCAGACCGCCGCATAAATCAGTCCTCCGGTTATATACTGGCTGACCATTCCGATTTCCAGACCCTTGAGGTTCAGATCCCTAAGGGGAATCGAAAAGTAATAGAGCGGCCATAATGCTTTCATTGCCGGCTCGAAAAACGGCGGCATCATATATGTCGGCCATGCGTAACTGCAGACCAGCATCGTGGGTATGGCCAGAAACATGTCGAGCTGGACGCAGTGGGCTTCGTCTCTGAAAAACGATCCAAAAACCAGCGCTACAGCCGTCAGGTCCAAAATGAAGACCGCATGCAATGCCAGAGTCAATAGCGGATTGCCGCTGATCGGTATCCCGAAGATCTGATTGAGCAACAGCAGCGAAGCCATGAGCCCGATCGCCGAGCACCCCGCGTATATGACCGCGGTCAGGGCAAGATTTCCGACCACGCCGCGGATATTTGCAGCAGCCGATGCATCATCGGAAAGCCGGCCCTTTGTAAACACCAGCAGCGCCGAAAGCATCGTCAGATAAGTCTGCTGTATCAGGATCGCCAGGATCCCGAAAATGATATAGCGGAGATAGCTGATCTGCGGATTGAACAGCATCCTGTCGACGACGGTGATGCTCCCGGCGGCCTGCTCCGATTCGTACGGCGTGATCTCCCCGTTTTCCAGAGTCTTCACCCGCAGTTCGCCGTTGAGCTGCGTGAATATATTGCTGGCTGCGAGCATGGCGTTGTTGCTGATCGTAAAATTCGTCCCATTGATCAGGAACACCGCTTCAGCGCCCTTACCGGCTTTCACGGCCCGGCCGAACCCTTCGGGTATGATGAGCGCCGCCTGGATATCCCCGGATAACATCTTTTCCCTTATTTCATTCTGGGAATCGGCGAAATACGCGATTTTGAGCCCACCTCCCGAAGGCAGTCGCTCAATGACATCTCTGGAAGCCTCCGAGAGATCCTGATCCAATACGGCCGTCGGAATATCGTCGACGTATACCGGGCTGAAGCACCATCCGAACATCAGGGAGAACAGGATCGGGATCAATATGAGCACGATGACCGGCTTCACTTTCCGGACGATCATGTCATGCAGTCTGACGTCCATATTTTCTCCTCCCTTCTGTCAGGATGAACAACAGCGCCGCTTCAGCCGCAAGCATCGCAATGAGATAGAACAGGGGCCTTTTAAGATGGCCGATGTCCATCTCCATCAGCGTCAGATTGCGGATCGCGTCGCTGTACCAGGCATAAGGCATGATCTTCGCCAGGACCGCAAACGGCGCGGGCATTGCCATTATTGGAAACGTGTAGCCTCCCAGAAGGCTCGTTGGCAGCACCAGCACGCAGGCGATCTGGGTGCCAAGGACCCTGTCTCTCATCAGCGCGCCGATGAAATAGCCAAATGTTGTGATGCATAAAGCGAATAGGAAGCTTATGAGCAGTCCACCTGCAAGAGTGCCGACATAAGGCATGCCAAAGAACGCGTACTGGATCCAAAGGCATAAGATCAGAGAAAGAGCGCCCATGCTTCCATAAACCGCGATCCTTTTCACCGCATCGGCGAAATTCCTCTTGTGGCCCTGGGCCGCTTCAACGCCAACGATTGCCATGCCGACCTGGATCACCGCCGCCAGCATTCCCGGCAGCAGGAAATTGCTCATGCTTCTCGCCCTGTTGAACAGGACATCATAACTGACGTTGAGCGGCATGGCGTAGTCGATGGATTCCGCCGGAACGATACCGAGCTTGCCTTCATAATATTTTTTCATATAACCCGCCTGGGCGGTCATCAGGATCTCGTTCATTTTAGCCTTGGAGAAAGCCATAAGGTGAAGCTTCGTGCCGTCATACAGGACCAGGACATCTGGCGACTGGCCTTTCCGGAGCTTTTCATACATGTCGGCCGGGAAAATGACGCCGATGGCCGCATCGCCATCCAGCAGCATTTCCTTTATCTCATCGACGGTGCCGACGGAATGCCGCACACTGAAACTGTTGTTTTCTGCGATGTAATCCGTCAGAGTCATCGAAAAATCGCTTTTATCCTGGTCGAGGATCACCGTCGGGACCGCTTCAATGCGCTTGAAGCCCATTTCATAGCCCAGCATGCATCCGACAGCGAGAGGGATGATTATAAATATCGAGATCAGCAGTTTCCTGTTCATAAATCCACCGTTCCGCTAATTTCCGGCTTTGTTGCCGAAATCCACCATCACAGTCATGCCTGGATAAAGATCGAAGTCGACATCATTCAGGGCAACTTTGACTCCATAAGACATCACATCAAAATCGTCGTTGTTGTTCGTCGCTCGCTTCGCCGCAAAGTCCGGCTTCTGGCTGACTTCAGCCACGGTTCCTTTGATTATCCTGTCCGGATAGGCGGCAAATGTCACATCGACGCTATCCCCTACACTGACATAGCTCAGATAATTTTCCATCACATTCACGTCGACCCAGGGAGCGGTTTTACCGGCGACGGTCGCCAGGGGCGTACCAGTCGAGATCAGTTCTCCGGCGCTGACGGTTAGATCCGTCGCGACGCCGTCCATCGGCGCCCTGATGACGCAATCCTCAAGATAACTCTCAACCTCGGCGACCGCTCCCTCCGCCTGCAGCACCAGGGCCTTAGCCGCAAGGACATCTTCGCTCCTGGCTCCTTCAAGGGCCATGCTGTATGTCTCCTGCGCGGCGATATATTGGGTGTGCGCCTGATCGTAGCTGTTTTCCGAGACAGCGCCCTGTTCATAAAGCTCCCGGACTCTGTTGAAGGTCTTTTCATAAAGCTCCGCTGCCGCTTTCGCCTGGATCACTTCCTGGCTTCGCGCTCCGTTCTGCGCTTTTTCGTATGTGGCGCGGGCCGCGGCCAGGGCTCCCTCGGCCTGCAGCTTTTTAGCCTCGATGCTTGCGCTGTCGATCACGATCAGGGGATCGCCGGCCTTGACCTCATCCCCTTCCTCAACAAGGATCGATTCGATATTTCCCGGGATCTTCGAATTCAGATCGACTTCCTCAAATTTCAAGCTTCCCTGAACGCTATAGCTTTCCTTTTCGCCGGCGTTCGTCAGTATTGAGACGCTGCCTGCCAGGATGACGAGCATGATCAGCACTCCCGCCAGTATGATTTTCGAATTCTTAAAGAATCCCGTTTCGCTGTTTTCACTCATGTTCCCCATTTGAAGATCCTCCCATTTCTTTTTTCTGTCATCACTTTACCGCTGCCTGCCAGACATGTGAATAGACATTGCTGCTCTGTTGTCTTGAATCCAGACAAATCATATACAATTGTCTAGACAATTATATATACATATGTTATATATTATTATTGGATCGCAAGGGAGCCGGCCGTATGAAGACACTGCGCCGGGAATAGCGGTTCCGGCCTGAAAGGAGTAAAGGAAATGACAAATTATTCAGTGACATCCGATCTGACAAAACAGCTGATGGCTGATTCGCTGAAAAAACTTATGGAGGCGAAGTCGCTGACGCGAATATCCGTGCGTGAGATCGTCGAAGACTGCCATTTGAACAGACAAACCTTTTACTACCATTTTCAGGACATTTACGCTTTGCTTGAATGGATTATCAAGAAGGAGGCTATTTCGCTGCTCGAAAAGCAGGACAGCTGGACCAGCTGGCAGGACTGCGTCGTCGAAGTGCTCGAGTATCTCAAGAGGAATGAGAAAGTATGTCTGAACGCCTATCAGACCGTATCGCGCGAGCTGCTCAAACGATTCATTTATACGGATATCTTTGAGCTCATCCGCAGCGGCGTCGACCTTCACTATGAAAAAAACCGCGCGACAAAGACACAGAGAAATTTTCTTGCCCATTTTTATACGATCGGGCTATCCGGTGTCATTGAACACTGGCTCATCGGCGGCATGAAGGAGAGCCCGGAAACCCTTGTCCGGCATTTCACCGCTATAATAGAAGGCGGGATCCCCGGCATCCTCAGCCGATTCGAAGCCGACAGCCAGTAGAATGCTGTCGGACGGCTTTTGACAAGTATCAAGTATGATGTGATTATAAAAAAAATGAGGTGTAAAGCCTCATTTTTTCATTTCTTTTCATTTATAAAATCAGAATTTGACCGTTGGTCACTCGTTTTTCAGCACATGGACGACTCTGAAGCCGTGTTCAATAAGTTTCTTCTCGATTTCAGCCGTGTTTGTGCTGTTGATCCTGAGCACCACGTCGCAGGTCGGTCCGCTGCCCTTGTAAACAGCCACATGGGATACGTTGACGCCGAAGGAGCTGACGACTGACGCCAGATCGGACAGCATTCCGGGAATGTCCTGGGCTTCCACCGTTATGCGGCTGCCGGGATCCCTGAAGCCGAGCAGGTCGATGAAGGAATCGAAAACCTCGGTTTCCGTGATGATCCCGACGAGCTTGTCCCCATCCATTACTGGCAGCGCGCCGATATTGTTGTCGCGCATCAGAACGGCCGCTTCTTCAAGCAGGGCGTCCTGGGACACCGTCACCAGATCCCGGGTCATCACGCTGCCGACCGTCGTTTTGGACAGCAGATAGTTTATTTCATAGATGCTCAGCGATGTGGCCTTTGACGGCGTCACCTGCTGCAGCTCCTTGTCGGTTATGATGCCGACGAGCCTGCCGTTGTCGACGACGGGCAGCCTCCTGATCTTGTGCTGCGACATGATCTCGTATGCTTCGGTGATCGAATCGCTCGAGGTCACAGTATAAGGATTTGCAGTCATTCTGTTTTTTACGAACATGATAAACCCTCCCTTATCCGCCAAGATATGCTTTTTTGACTTCTTCGCTTTTCAGAAGCTCTTCGGAAGTGCCGCTGAGCTTGATGCTGCCGGTCTCTATGACATAGGCACGGTCGGCGATGGACAGCGCCATGTTGGCGTTCTGCTCGACAAGAAGGATCGTCGTGCCGGACGCGTTTATATCTTTGATGATCTTGAAGATCTCTATGACGAGCAACGGCGCGAGACCCATGGACGGTTCGTCCATCAGCAGGATCTTCGGCCGGGACATCAGCGCCCTGCCCATGGCCAGCATCTGCTGCTCGCCGCCGGACAGTGTCCCCGCAAATTGCTTCTTTCTATCTCCCAAAATTGGAAAACGCTCATAGACATTTTCCATGTCCTTCCTGATCTCGCTCTTGTCCCTTCTGAGGAAGGCGCCCATTTCGAGATTTTCCAGCACGGTCATTCTGGGAAATATACGCCGTCCTTCAGGCACCTGCGATATTCCAAGGCCCACGCGGTTTGGAGCCGGTATCTTGTTCAATTCCTGGCCGTCCAGCGTAATGGTCCCGCCGGAGACCTTGACAAGCCCTGATATAGAGCATAGGGTGGACGTCTTGCCGGCGCCGTTGGCGCCGATCAGCGTGACGATCTCGCCGCTGTTGACTGTCAGCGAGACATTCTTCAAGGCGTGAATGACGCCGTAGTGAACATTGACATTCTTAAGCTCAAGCATTCAGTTCACCTCCAAGATATGCCTCAATGACCTTTTTGTTGGCCCGGATCTCCGCAGGCATGCCGGATGCGATCAGCACGCCGTGGTCAAGAACATAGATCCGTTCGCAGATCTTCATGACCAGGGACATGTCATGCTCTATCAGAAGTATCGTCAGGTCAAACTGCTCCCTGATCCATTTGATGCTGTCTGTCAGCGCCGCTGTTTCCGCCGGGTTCATCCCCGCGGCAGGCTCGTCCAGCAGCAGCAGAGACGGCTTCGTGGCCAGTGCCCGTGCGATCTCGAGATGCCTCTGCTCTCCGTAAGGCAGATTTCGGGCCAGTTCGTCCTTTTTGCCATCCAGCTTGAATATCTTCAGAAAATCGCACGCTTCCTGCATCAGATGATCTTCTTCCTTTTTATAGGAGGGTCCGTGCAGGATCGAGGACAGAAATCCATAACGGACGTTCTGGTGCATCGCGATCCGGACGTTGTCCAGTACCGTCAGGTCCTTGAACAGGCGGATATTCTGGAAGGTCCTGGCGATGCCCATCTTCGTGATGTCATAGGGCTTCCTGCCCCCGATATTTCTGGGCGCTTCACCTGATTGAAGCGTGATGTGCCCTGTGGTTGGAACGTAGACGCCGGTCAGCAGGTTGAAGATCGTGGTCTTGCCGGCGCCGTTGGGGCCGATGAGCCCCACGAGCTCGCCTCTGTCGATGTACATATTGACATTGGAAACGGCAGTAAGTCCGCCAAAGGATTTTGTAAGCTTTTCAACATTCAGTATCGGCATATTACCACCTCCTATTCTATTCTCTTGCTTTTGTCTCTGTTAAAGAGATTCTCGATGCTTTTGCCTGCTCTTTCGAAGATCGCCAGCGAAAGTTCCTTCGATCCCATAAGACCCTGAGGCCTGAACAGCATGATCGCCACCAGCAGCACCGAATAAAGGATCATCCGGATCGCCGGGAACGCCTGCAGATAGGTCGTCAGCAGCGCCAGAAGGATCGCTGCGACAACGGAGCCGGTAATGCTCCCCATTCCGCCCAGCACGACGATCACCAGATAATCGATCGACTTCAGGAAGCCGAACAGGTCCGGCTTGATGAAATAGAAATACGATGCATACAGAGCGCCTGCGATGCCTGCAAAGAATGCTCCCATCGTGAAGGCAAGGATCTTGAATTTTGTCGTGTTGATACCCATGGACTCGGCTGCGATCTCATCTTCACGGATCGATATGCAGGCTCTTCCCATGGAGGAGTGGATGAAATTATTGATGATGATGATCGTCCCCGCCGTAAATATGTACATCCATGTCCAGTTGGTGAACTGCGGTATACCCGTAAGCCCAGCCGCTCCATTGGTTATTTCGAGATTCAGGAATACGACTCGGATGATCTCAGCCAGACCCAGGGTTGCGATCGCCAGGTAGTCGCCTTTCAGGCGCAGGGTCGGTATGCCGATCAGGAATCCGACGAAGGCGGCCAGCGCGGCTCCAGCAAACAATCCCAGCAGGAATCCGGCGATCGAGCCCATCTGCATCGTGACGACGGCGCACACATAAGCGCCGATTGCCATAAAGCCCGCGTGTCCGAGGGAAAACTGACCGGTAAAGCCGGTGATCAGGTTCAGGCTGACGGCCATGATGATGCTGATGCAGATCAGCGCCAGTGTGACCTGGAGATAAGCGTTTATGATATTCACGGATATAAGGAGCTGGACGATCGCATAGACTGCGAGGACCAGCGCCGGCTTTATCATTTTTTTCATATTGTCCTTCATGCCGCTACACCTTCTCTTTCGTATTGCTGCCTAAAAGGCCGGAAGGCTTTATGATCAGCACCAGGATCAGGATGGCGAAGACAACGGCGTCCCTGTACATGGAATTGCCGTAGCCGGATACCAGGGTTTCCGCCATGCCGATGAATATTCCGCCGATCATGGCTCCCGGGATGACGCCGATGCCGCCAAACACCGCGGCGACGAAGGCTTTGAGGCCCGGCATGATGCCCATCAGCGGATCAATGGAGTTATAATAGATCCCGACCAGAATGCCTGCGGCTCCCGCCAGGGCGGATCCGATGGCAAATGTGTAGGAGATCGTTTTGTCAACGTTGATGCCCATAAGCTGCGCTGCATCCGAATCGATGGATACGGCCCTCATGGCTTTGCCGACCCTTGTCCGGTGAACGATGAACTGCAGGACGACCATCAGAATAATTGCGGTGACTATTATATAAATCTGCTGCATGTTCACAACGAGGTTGCCGAAATGAAAAATCTTCTCGGATAATATTTGGGGATAAGAACGTACTTCCGCCGAGGTAAAAAACATCGTGCCATACTCCAGAAAGAGGGATACGCCGATCGCGGTTATCAGCGCGGCGATCCTTGTGGCATGGCGCAGCGGTTTATAAGCGATCCTCTCGATCGTGACGCCGAGAATGGCACAGGCCGCCATAGCGATCACCAGCGCCGGAAAGAAGCTGATATGTCCATAGGTGATCGCAGCAAAACCAACATAGGCACCTATCATGTAAACATCCCCGTGTGCAAAGTTGATCAGGTTTATGATCCCGTAAACCATTGTATATCCCAGCGCGATCAGGGCATATATGCTTCCCAGAGAAAGACCGTTGATGAGCTGCTGTAATAATTGGTCCAACTGCTGAACACCTCCAAAATCAAAATGTTATATCTTGGCAATGCATGCCGCCGTTCCCGGAAGGAGGAACGGAATTCTTCAAACAAACAAGTTAGAGCGCGGCACGCTCTAACTTGTCTGTTGAAAATAAATCGTCTCAGATTCTGTTCTTATCAGGGATTGACTTTGACACTGGATGCCTGTGCACCGTCTTTGAGTTCGATAACGACGATGGATTTGACAGGGTTGTGGTTTTCGTCAATGCTGAAGGAACCGGTGACGCCGGTGAATTCTGTCGTCGAAGCAAGGGCATCCTTGATGGCGGCCGGGTCATTGGACCCTGCGCGCTGGATCGCGTCGGCGATGAACATTCCAAGGTCATATCCCAGGGCATTGAACGCATCCGGGTCTTTTCCGTACTTTTCTTTATACTTGGCGATGAAATCCACTACCGCCGGATCCTGATCCAGGCTGGAATAGTGATTTGAGAAATAGACATTGTTAAGGGCTGGCGCGCCAGCGAGCTCAAGCAGCGTCGGGGAATCGAATCCGTCGGCGCCGAGGATCGGGGCGGTGATCCCGAGATCACGAGCCTGTTTGATGATCAGGCCAGCTTCCTGATAGTATCCAGGAATGAATATGACGTCGAAGTCCATGCCTTTGATATTGGTCAGGATAGCGTTGAAATCCTTGTCTTTTGCGACGTAGCCTTCTTCAGTGACGATGGTCCCGCCTTCAGCGGTGAACTGCGCTGTGAAGCTTTCAGCAAGGCCTTTGCCGTAATCGCTGGAGTTGTCTTTGATGATGACAGCGTTCTTGGCGGAAAGGTTCCTGGCTGCGAAATTCGCCATGGCGGTTCCCTGGAAGGAATCGTTGAAGCAGAGGCGGAATACGAATTCCTTGACTTTGCCGTCCGCGCCGACCGTCACGTCGTCAGCTGTCGCGGACGCGGAGATCATCGGGACGCCGTTCTGCGTGCAGACCGGTTCCTGTGCCTTGAAGTTGCCTGATGTCGCAGGTCCGAGTATCGCGACGACACCGTCCTGTGTGATCAGCTTGGTAGCGATCGAGGTCGCTTCGGAAGGTTCGGATTTATTGTCTCCCTGCACAACTTCGATCTGTTTGCCGTCGATCCCGCCGTTGGCGTTGATCTCATCGATCGCCATCATGATGCCGTCGACAGATGCCTGGCCATAGGTTGCGACTGCTCCTGTAAGTTCGTAGTTGATACCGATTTTGACCGTGCTGTCGTCAGCAGCCGGCTCTTCGGTGCCTCCGCCGCCGCATCCGGCAAAAGCTGCAGCAACGAGAACCAAAATCAGCATAAGGCTAAATAGTTTCTTCTGCATGATAATTTCTCCTTCTCGTGGTATAAATAAGGTTCACAACGCTTAAATTTTATCGTTGTGGCGTTGAAATGTCAAGCGTTTTCGTTATTCCCGCACTTGTATACAAAACCCATCCAGAGCATATGAGGATCATACCCGCTCGGCTATCTCATGGATCAGCTTTTCCGTCTGCGCCCAGCCGATGCAGGCATCGGTTATCGATTTGCCGTAAACGTTCTCGCCGATGCTCTGGCAGCCTTCCTCAAGATAGCTTTCGATCATGAGTCCCTTGATGAGCCTGGCAAGTTCGGGATCATAGCTTCTGCTCGCCATGACCTCCTTCGCGATGCGAGGCTGCTCATAATAGCATTTCATTGAATTGGCGTGATTGCAGTCAACGATGAGCGCGGGATTCACGAGTTCGAGCTTCTCGTACTTTCTGGCCACATATGTCAGATCCTCATAGTGATAGTTTGGGATGTTCCTGCCGTAAGAATTGACGGCGCCCCTGATAATGGCATGGGCATAGGGGTTGCCCTCCGTTCTGACTTCATATCCACGGTAAATGAACGTGTGCCCCTGCTGCGCCGCGATGATGGAATTCATCATGATTTCTATGTTGCCGCTGGTTGGATTCTTCATCCCCACCGGCGCTTCGATGCCGCTGGCGGTCAGGCGATGCTGCTGGTTCTCGACGGATCTGGCGCCTATGGCATGGTATCCGATGATATCCTCCATATAGGCGAAATTTTCAGGGTAGAGCATTTCATCCGCGGCGGGCATCCCGAATTCGGCCAGCGCTTTTAAATGAAGGTGCCGCATGGCTTTTATGCCCTCCAGAAGATCCGGCTCCTGCGACGGATCGGGCTGGTGCACCATGCCTTTGTAGCCTGTGCCCGTCGTGCGCGGCTTGTTCGTGTAGATGCGGGGAATGATGATGATCTTGTCTCGGACCTCCTCCTGAATCTTGGCGAGCCGGCTTATATACTCACACACGGGGTCTGCGCTGTCGGCGGAGCATGGTCCGATGATCAGCAGGAATCTGTCGTCTTTCCCTTCAAATACGTCGCGCAGCTCCTTGTCTCTTTTGCTTTTTATCATTCTTACAGTCTCCGGAACCGGAATAAGATCTATGATTTCTTCCGGCGTCGGGATCCTGTTCAATTTTTTCAGCGTCATGAAAAACACCCACCTTTCATTTATGGCTTTTCAGCATAGTACACCTGAAACGTCGAAATGTCAAGCCGTTCAGGGCCGCCGCCGGCCGGATGCGTCGATTATGAGCGTTGGCCTGAGCGTCAACTTATCTGATACATTTGAATGACAAGCGGCTGATTTTATTTTATACTGATAATACACGGCCAGGAACAGAATTCAGAAAGGCGGAACCCGGCGATGTTTGACGAAGTGTTGCCATTGAATAAAAATCGACTATATTCAGACGAAAGTCTTGAAAAAGCAGGCATTTTTTTTGCCGAATCGAAACACGACGAGATCACCATCGTCGACCGCACCGACAACCCCCTCGGCATCCTGGAGCGCAAGGCGTTCATGAAGGATCACAGATTCCCCGAAAACCAAGACGCCCGGACAGCGCCCCTCAACAGCAGTTTCAACGCCGTCGTGGATCTGTCGGATCTCCACGGGCTCATACTGTCCGGCAGCGAATATTGCATCCTGACGGACGGCGATGGCGCTTTCGAGGCCCTGGCCACCAAACGCAAGCTGATCTCTAATTACCTCAAGCAGCAGGACAGCTTTATCTTCTCAATTTTTGAGTTTGCCAGCATCATCCGGGTAGCCGACACATCCGGCGGCGACGTTTATGTCTGGAAAAAAGAGGCCGACGACGGCGGCTATATCGAAGAAGAATTGCCCGCGGGCGTCTGGAGCGGATTCATTCGGGAAACGATCGAAAACAACGCTCCGATCGAAGGCGTCCGGGTTTCGTCAAAAGAACAGGCTCTTCTAGCATATACCTATCCAATGATCCAAAACAACCGGATCGATGGCGTCATCGGATTCTTTTTCAACTCGCTTGAGGCATTCGAAATCGTCACAAAAATAAGCAATCTCCAGCAGCTTTACGAAGAGGTCAATTCGATCATCGAAACGTCCTATGACGGTTTCACGATCATCAACGGCGAAGGGGTCGTCACGCGGGTCAACAAGTCCCACGAACGGATCACCGGCTCCAGGCCGGAAGATATGATCGGCAAGCATGTCACCGAGCTGGTCCGGGAGGGCGAGCTTGAAAACCCCGTTACGCTCAGGGTCCTTAAGGAAAAGAAGACCGTCACGATCAAGCAGAAGGTCCGGAACGGCAAGCAGATCATCGTGACCGGAACGCCCGTGTTCGACAAGAGCGGCGCCATCGTCAGGATCGTCTGCAACCTCAGGGATATCACAGAGCTCGAAGAACTGCAGGAGAAGCTCAAGACCGTCGAAACGGCGCGAAGCAGAGACAGGCAGGAGATCGGACGGCTGATGGGCCAGCAGCTGACCCTTGGCAACATCATCGCCAATAGCACGGCGATGAAGGATATCATCAAATCAATAGACAACATCTCCGAAAAAGACGTTCCGGTCCTGATCCTCGGTGAAACCGGCGTCGGCAAGGAGATCATCGCCACGCTGATCCATAAGAGCAGCCTGAAAAAAAGCGGCCCCTTCCTGAAGGTCAACTGCGGAGCCATCCCTTCCAACCTGCTGGAAAGCGAGCTTTTCGGCTATGTAGAAGGGGCCTTCACCGGCGCGGTCAAAGGCGGCAAAGCCGGAATTTTCGAATCTGCCAAAGGCGGCACCGTATTCCTCGATGAGATCGGCGAACTGGGCCTGGATCTCCAGGTCAAGCTTCTGCGCGTCCTGCAGGAAAAAGAAGTCACCAGAGTAGGCAGCAGCAGGCCGATCCGGATCGACGCCCGCTTCATTTTCGCAACCAACAGGGATCTTAAAAAAATGGTCGAGCACGGAACATTCAGGGAAGATCTCTTTTACAGGCTTTACGTCTACCCGATCAGCATCCCGGCGCTGCGCCACAGAAAAGACGACATCATCCCGCTGACCGATTATTTCATCGAAAAATTCAATAAAAAGTATCTCAGCCACAAGAGCGTCAGCCTGGGCCTGAAGAAAAAGCTGCTGCAATATTCGTGGCCCGGCAATGTCCGCGAGCTCGAAAACCTCATCGAGCGGCTGGTCATATCCACAAGCGGCGACTTGATAGATGAAGACAATATCGCCGGCTTCGGCAAGGATATGAAATTCCGGGAGCATCTCCGCCAGGGGGACAAGGTGATCGACACCGGTTCCGCCAGTCTGGGAGAGGCTGTAGCAAATTTTGAAATGCAAATCATCTGCGAAGCGCTGAAAAATTATCAGACCATGGCCGCCGCAGCTGAATCTCTGGGGGTCGACCGCACGACGATCTGCAGAAAAATAAACAAATACGGCATTCCCTATCCATACGTCGAATAAAGCCCCGCAGCAAAGTCAGAGGCTGCCTCACGACGATCCTACTGATCGTTGCGAGGCAGCCTCTTGTTGTTTCAAGTGGAATATGGGAATCGACTTATCGACGCTTCGATTTTGTCGTTCTTTATACGCTGATTATTTTTTGTCTGCCTTCAGGACCGCGTTCAGCATGACGCTGGCGCCGGCGGTGCACTGTTCAGGCGGCGTGTATTCCGGCTCGCAGTGGCTGTGGCCGTCCTTCGACGGCACGAAGATCATCGTCGTCGGCATCATGTAGGACGCGAACTGGGCGTCGTGGCCGGCGCCGCTGTTGATGTACTGGTTTGAAAGCCCCAGCTCGTCGGCGCTTTCCTTCACATAGCCCACCAACTCCTTGTCGAAGTAAACCGTGTCCCGCTGCCACATCATCTCGATCTCGCAGCGGCATTTCTCGATGATCTTGCCGTCGATGCTCTTCAGGATCGCAAGGACCTGTTCAAGCACTTTGGGATCCTCGTGCCTGACATCGATGGAAAAATCGATCAGATCCGGAATAACGGTGTGGACGCAGGGGTGGCAGACGATCTCGCCGGTCGTGTAGACGAGCTCTGGCCTGCCCAGCTTGTCGATCTCTTCATGCAGGTAGCAAAGGGCTTTGGCGGCGGCAAACAGCGCATCCTGCCTCTTGTGCATCGGCGTCGTGCCGGCGTGGTCCGACTGGCCGAAGAATCTGACTCTGTAATTGAACATGCCCAGCACGCAGGTGACGACGCCCAGATCCTTCTTTGCATCTTCCAGGATCGGTCCCTGTTCGATATGAAGCTCCAGCATGGCCATGTAGTCTTCCGGATTCAGCCTGTTCTTGATGTCGCCTTTGTATGGACTGGCGTCCAGCGCCTGCCCGAAGGTGCTTACTTTGTCGATGACACTCTTTGAGGCCAGCATGTTTTCCTTGACGAATTTCTTCGCGATGTCCGGCGGCAGGTAGTCGTGGCAGACGACGCCGGAGGACATCATCGCCGGCGGATAGAGGGAGCCTTCCTCATTAGTCCAGATCATCGCCGTCACCGGATGTCTGTGCGGGATATTTTCAGCAGCGATGGTTTCGAGGACTTCCATGGCGCCCAGAACGCCCAGGATGCCGTCGTAGTTGCCGCCGTTCCGGACCGAGTCGCAGTGGGAAGCCATGACGATCCTTTTCAGGCCCGGTTCAGAGCCCGGGATCGTGGCGTAGACATTGGCCATGTCGTCGGTTTCGATGGTTGCGCCGATGGCTTTCATTCTCTTGACGAATTCATCCCTGGCCATATGGGCTTCAGGGGAAAGGGAGTAACGGGTGATCCCGCCGTGGCCGGCGTCACCGAATTTGCTGAAGGTCGAAATCTTGTCCTTCATTCTGTCCAGACTGCATTTAAACATATTCACCACTCCTATATTGATAATAATTTGAAATAGCTGTCCTATCTGTTTCAGGTTAAAGCTGCGGCCCTGTCAGTCTTATCGGGCTGCACTTCACGAAATTGCCGTAGCCTCTTTCGCCGAGGAATTCACCGTCTTTATAAACCAGTTTGCCCCTGGATAGGGTCATGACCGGATAACCCTTCAGTTCAGCGCCTTCCCAGATCGTGTGGTCGACATCGGAATGCATGTTGTCTTTTGATACGACAAAATTTTTGCTTGGATCGTATATGACAATATCGGCGTCGCTCCCCGGAGCGATGGTCCCCTTCTGCGGGGCGCAACCGAACATTTTGGCGACATTGGATGAGCAGAGCTCAACAGCCTTGTTGAATGATATCCGGCCTTTGTTGGCCTCGCTCAGCATATATGGATACAGGTTCTCGATACCCATGCAGCCATTCGGAATTTTTGTGAAATCGTCTTTTCCCCAATCTTTTTCATAGGATTGGAACGGGCAGTGGTCTGTCGCCACAGTTGTGATATCGCCCCGGTTTATTGCGGCCCAGAGCTCGTCCTGACTTTCCTGTCCCTTGATTGGAGGCGAGCAGACGAAATTCCTGCCGTCCTCACGCTTGTAGACTTCGCTGGTGAAGTTCAGGTACTGCGGGCATGTTTCAGCAAAAATCGGATATCCTTCATCCCGAGCTTTCGTTACTGCCTTGACGCCTTCAGCATTGGCCAGATGGACTATATAGAGAGGGGCATTGAGATTCTTCGCCCAGTGGATCGCCCTGCTGTCCGCTTCCGCTTCCACGAATTCGGGTCTGCTCATGTAATGGTACCAGGCCGAAGTATTGCCTTCCTTGAGATACTGTTCGATGCGGGATGCTATGATTTCCTTGTTTTCCGCATGGACGGCGATCAGTGCGCCGATATCCTTGGATTTTTCCAGCACCTTGTAAAAAACTCCGTCAGTGACGCCGAAATCATAGACCATGAACACCTTGAAGCTTGGAACGCCGTATTTAACGGATCCCTCCATTTCCTCCAAAGTTTTTTCACTGAGGTCCGTGATCGCCGTATGGAAAGCATAGTCGACGCACGCGTCAGGCTCGCAAATGGCGTTCCTTCTCTCGACTGCCGCAATGAGGCCTTCGCCCTTCTGCTGCAGGACAAAGTCGAATACAGTGGTCACGCCGCCGCAGGCGGCAGCCCTGGTTCCGGCAAAATAATCGTCGGAAGAGATCGTTCCGCCAAAAGGCATGGCAAGATGGGTATGCGCGTCTATCGCGCCTGGAAGGACCATTTTTCCTGTTGCGTCGATGGTCTCCGCCCCATCGGCTTTGAGATCCTGTCCGATAGCGGCGATCTTTCCGTCTTTTATCGCTATATCCGCTATAAAAGTCGTCGAGTCGGTCACGATTGTTCCGTTTTTGATGATAAGATCCATGTTTGAAGCCTCCTTGCGTCCGATCGGAGATATGTCCGCTGCAGGTCCTGCCGCAGAAAGCGCCCCGATCCTGTTTGTAATGTAATTTAAGAAAGTTTCTGGAGATTGCGGGTCATTTGTAATACTCTTGTATTTTGTATCATCAAGAATCATGCCAACTTAAAAGTATTGAAATTTCAATGGTTTCATCGATTTCAAAAATGCAGAAAACGAGTGCGTTATTGCACTCGTTTTTTAAATGCTTGAAATTCAACGATTCCCACTAGTGCAGCATTGCACTCAGTGCAGAAATAAGCACGCTCCGGCGTCAGTCCTTTGCTATCATATTATAATAATTGCAGTACCCCGAAATATAATGCTCATTGTCGTCGATCCTCGAGCGGAAGGAATGATGACGGATGTAAAAGGCGCCGGCTATCTTCGACGGAGCTTTGAAATACATCGCGAATTCCGGGAAAAACAAGCCGTTGAGCTGATATTCCGCGCGATGCTGCAGCGCTTTCATGAATTTCTCCTCATCGAAGTCGTCCATGAGATCGGTATGGATCTGATCGCTGCGAATCTTGCTTATTGTATGATATGTAGCCATCAGCAGCTCCAGCAGCGTCGGATAGGTCGTCTCGCGTATCAGGCAGAAATCCAGTATCCCGCTGGCATTCTGCAGGTTGAAATCGATATATTTTCTATCCGGTTTGTATTTGATCAGCTCATTGGAGCAGTAGCTAAGCCAATGGTCACTGTGGCGCCAGTATTTTTCGCTGATAAAATGCTCAAATGCCTTCTCTGCCATGTCCAGCCAGCGCTGATCGCGGTCGATATCATAAAGACGCATCAGGGCAAAGGTCGCTTCGCCGTCGTAATAGATGACCCTCTGCCTGTCTTTGATGCTGAGATCCGGAAAATTGAGAACATGGACGTACGATCCATCTTCCTGGTTCTGGAAATATGCGATGCCGTTCCCAAGCTTGATCATCATATCTTTAAAGCGGTCATCACCGAATACTTTCGTGTATTTGGCCATGGCCAATATAGCCGCCGCATTGGCGCCGAGCTTGATTTCATCATCCCTTGAACGTTCTATGACAAATGCCCTCTCTACACCGTCGCTGCCTTTTCCCGTCTCGATCCCCTCACGTTCAAGATACGACAGACTTCTTTCGATGGCCGCAGCCAGCGCAGGGTCCCTGACTATTTCATAAGCTTCGATCATGGCATAAGTGGAACTGGCATGACGCAGAATATTATAAGATGGCACTTCTTTGTCAAAACACGGGAAATAGCCGTATCTGAACATTCCCGAATCATATACCTGCTCTGCCAGAAAGTGCGCAGCATCGCCGATCACTTTATTGAGAAACGCCTTGTCGAGTTTATCGATATTTCGTCTGCCATTGTCAAGTCTTCCGTTCAGAAGATCCATGCTGGTCTTTCCGTCATGAAAGCAGGCAACCGTCTTGAAAGTGTAGACATTCTTCACAGTTTCCCCGTCAAGCTCACGGTTCTTGATTCCTTGATTCTTTTTAAGATAGAAATTTATGTTGTTCCAAATTATTTTAGCAGGCAGGGATTTGTTCTTATTATCCTTGTCGATGAAGACATTCGCATTCACCTCCTGCTCAAGAAAAGCGGTGTTGAACATGGGATCGAAAGCAATGCCTTCCCTGAAATAGTTTGTTTTTATTCCGGAAATATAATCCATGAAAGAGCCGAATGTATATTCCTGTACATCCGTCACCAAGTCCGCTTTTATCCAAACCGGATCGATTCCTGTTTCCCGGATATGCTTGTTCAACAGATCCGCAGCGTTTTTCCATCCTGTGTCTATGGTATTGCCCATGCCTTTGCAGACAAATGCTCTTGATTCGGCGCCACAGACTGACAGGAAAACGATATATTTGATTTTGTCACCCCCAAGATATTTCATGGTGTCGGATATCAGCGGCTCATAAGTCCGGATCCTCTCCTGCATTGCCTTAAGCTTTATTTTCAGGTCATCATTGGATTTGTTTCTGAATACCATTGGGGGCGCTCCTTTCGGCGGCAATATTTAAGGTATTATACCATACAATTAAATAAAAAAGCATATCCATCCAAAAACCTCCGGAGTGTCTGGATTACGCTCCGGAGGTTCTGCTTTAATCAGTTCTTATAGGCAACCGCCGTTTCCAGCTCTGTCACTCTTACAGACGTCTCTTCCGGAGGAACAGTCCTCCTGCAGTCGAGAGCAATCCCATAAGGCTGAACAGGGATGCCGGAGTTCCGCCGGTTTGCGGAAGTGCTCCAGCGGGTACTTCTTCGAGCGGCAACTGGATGTCGGCCATTGGCGGATCTTCATCCTCTATTTCAATGTCGCTGTCGCTGTCCGAATCGGAGTCAGAGTCGCTATCGCTGTCTGAGTCGGAGTCAGAGTCGCTGTCGCTGTCTGAGTCGGAGTCGCTGTCGCTGTCCGAGTCGGAGTCAGAGTCGCTGTCGCTATCGCTGTCCGAGTCGGAGTCGCTGTCGCTATCGCTGTCTGAGTCGGAGTCGCTGTCGCTGTCTGAGTCGGAGTCAGAGTCGCTATCGCTGTCTGAGTCGGAGTCGCTGTCGCTGTCCGAATCGGAGTCGCTGTCAGAGTCGGAGTCAGAGTCGCTATCGCTGTCTGAGTCGGAGTCAGAGTCGCTGTCGCTGTCCGAGTCGGAGTCAGAGTCGCTATCGCTGTCCGAATCGGAGT
>Ga0302242_1000071_pt1 | contig 125614 bp, 111 predicted proteins | sample AAG_UR_Lys_MG_FD_193510 | JGI IMG/M metagenome (GOLD analysis project Ga0302242, IMG submission 193510) | Enriched activated sludge microbial communities from anaerobic digester in WTTP, New Holstein, Wisconsin, United States - AAG_UR_Lys | ecosystem: Engineered > Bioreactor > Anaerobic >...
GCTTCATAGTGCTCTATTTCGCTTCAAGTTAAAAAACTGCGGACGAATTTGCACTCGCCCGCAGAAAAATATTTGACCTATTTTATTTTTCTTGGGATCTCACCCCAACATTTGACAAAGAACCATTTTTCTTTAGTGGTTGGTACGAACGTTTTTAAACCATACGATTTTAGCAGCTATGCCCTACTCCACCGTCACGCTCTTGGCCAGGTTTTTCGGCTTGTCGATGTCGCAGCCGCGGAGCTTCGCGACATAGTATGCGAACATCTGCAGCGGAACGACGGACAGCAGCGGCGTGACTTCGTCCATGCAATCCGGAATATAGATGACTTCGTCGGACTGTTTTTCGATGTCGGTGTTGCTCTCCTTGGCCAGGCCGATGACGTAGGCGCCGCGGGCCTTGACCTCCTGGATGTTGGACAGCATTTTTTCAAAAAGCCTGTCCTGGGTGGCCAGGGCGACGACCAGCGTGTTCTGCTCGATCAGCGCGATGGTACCGTGCTTCAGTTCCCCTGCCGCGATGGCGAAGGAATTGATGTAGGAGATTTCCTTCAGCTTCAGCGAGCCTTCATAACAGACGCCGGAATCCGGTCCTCTGCCGATGAAGAAGACGTTCGTCATCTTATAATGCCTATTGGCGATCTCTTTGATCTTATCCTCATGCTTCAGCACAGACCGGAGCTTGTCCGGGATCTGCTTCAGCTCGCCGATCACCTGATGGTAATAGCCGTCGTCGATCCGGCCCAGGGTATGGCCCATGTAAAGGCCGATCAGGTACATGCAGACCAGCTGGGTCGTATAGGCCTTCGTCGAGGCAACGGCAATTTCCGGCCCTGCCCATGTGTAGAAGACATCATGGGATTCGCGGGCGACGGAGCTGCCGACGACGTTGACGACGGACAGGACCCTGGCGCCCTTGCCCTTGGCCTCCCTCAAGGCGGCCAGCGTGTCGAGGGTCTCGCCGGATTGGCTGATCGCGATGAAAAGCGTCTTGTCGTCGACGAACGGATCCCTGTATCTGAATTCGGAAGCGATATCGACTTCCACCGGGATCCGGGCGAATTTCTCAATGGCGTATTTGCCGACCAGCCCCGCATGATAAGCGGTGCCGCAGGCGACGATATAGATCTTGCTGATATTGGCCAGATCCTCCATGGTCAGGCTGATGCCGTCCAGAACGATGTCATTCGTATCTGTTAGCCTCCTGTTCAGGGTATCGGCGATGCCCTTCGGCTGCTCGTGGATCTCCTTGAGCATGAAATGCTCATAGCCTTCCTTCTCCGCGGAGTCGGCGTCCCAGGTGACATTGAAAACTTCGCGCTTCACTTCGTGCCTGTCGGCATCGAAGATTTTGACGTCGTTCTTGGTCAGAAGGACGGTCTCATTGTTTTCGATCAGGAATATCTTCCGGACGTGCTTCAGCAGCGCCGGGATGTCCGAAGCGATGAAATTGCAGCCTTCGCCCAGGCCGACGATCAGCGGCGCATCCTTGCGGACAGCGACGATGCGGTCCGGCTCCAGGCTGCAGATGGCGCCAATGGCATAGGCGCCCCGCATCCGGTCGACGGCTTCATAGACCGCGTCCAACAGGTTTCCCTTGTAACAGATACCAATCAGGTGGGCGATGACCTCGGTGTCCGTCTCCGACTTGAAAACGACGCCGTGCTCCCGTATCAGCCACTCTTTCAGCTCCACATAATTTTCGATGATCCCATTATGCACGATGGCGATGGTCTCGTCCATGTTGCCGTGGGGATGGGCGTTGACGTCCGACGGCGCGCCATGGGTCGCCCAGCGCGTATGGCCGATGCCGATGGTACTGGTGAAATTCTCATTGGCGATCTTCGCCTCCAGATTGGCGATCCTTCCCTTGCTTTTATGGATCTGTATCTTGCCGCCCTCGCATAGAGCGACGCCCGCGGAGTCATAGCCCCTGTATTCCAGTTTTTTCAGCCCTTCGATGATGATCTCGCAGGCATTCTCATCTCCTATGTATCCAACGATACCGCACATATATTTTTTTCTCCTTATACCGCAAAAGCAAACCGCATATGGCCGTTTCCGCGATTTGGCATATGTTTCATCAGCCGCCGGATCGATAAACATCCTGCGGCCCTGAAACATGCCGGCGTTCGGAGCCCGCTCCGTCCGTCCCGCGGCAAGACCATGGGTCTGCTTTATGAAAGTGTTTCCGGCCTTCTTCTGTCACCCCGGTCGCCCGGGGGATTTGTAAAGGCTTTAACGGCTCCTCTGTGGGCCGCAGGGGCATCCGCCGAATTTTCGATACTCCCCTGACCTCGTCAACTCATTCCGTCGTCCGCCTCCAGCGCTATTGACTGCTGATCGGCCCGGCTCCGGCGAGTTCCGGCGCTTCCTTAAAAAATGCAGGTCCTCTGCACCTTCCATCTCCTTTCCTGCCTATTATAAAGCATCCGGGCAAAAAAGGCAAAGAAAACCGTCCGGACCGGCGATGCTTTCCGATGGTCTGCGGCGGCTTGGCAGGGTGTGACGGCCGATCGGCCTTCCTTGATACAGACTATTGACAAGCGAAATTATTTAAGGTAATATACCCCATATAGGTATACAAAACATGTGCATATACACTATAATTATATTATGGGGGCGGATGGGTCCTGGTGGGCTTCGCGGACTTCAAATCCGTTGTCGGGCGGTAAACCGGCCGAGGTGGGTTCGACTCCTACACGCTCCCGCCATATTTCAAATCGCAGCCTGCGAACCAGGCTGTCTATATCAGGGGAGGTGAAGACGATGACGGACAGGGACAGGATCAGACTCACGCAGATGTCCTCCAAGGCTGGCTGAGCCAGCAAGCTTGGTCCTGAGGACCTGGCGCAAGTCTTGTGCCAGCTGGATAAGAATACCGAAAACAGAGACCCGAATCTACTCGTCGGCTTCGACATGTCGGATGATGCTGGCGTCTACCGGATCTCCGAAGACATGGCCCTCGTGCAGACAGTGGATTTCTTCACGCCTATCGTGGACGATCCATTTATGTACGGCCAGATAGCGGCAGCCAATTCGCTGAGCGACATATACGCCATGGGCGGAAAGCCGATGACGGCGCTGTCCATCGCCTGCTTTTCCTGCGCCCTGGATCCCAGGATCCTCGCAGAGATCCTTAAAGGCGGCGAAAATAAGATCAAGGAGTCCGGGACCCTGTTGATCGGCGGGCACACCGTATCCGACAACGAAATCAAGTATGGCCTAGCGGTGACCGGAACCGTCCACCCGTCGAAGGTGGTCACCAATGCGGGCGCCAGACCTGGCGACATCCTGATCCTGACCAAGGCGATCGGCACGGGGATCTTGACGACCGCCTTCAAATTCGACATGGTCGGCGAAGACGAACTGGCCGAGGCCGTGGCGAGTATGGCCACATTGAATAAAGCCGCCTCCGAGGCGATGCAGAAAATCGGCGTCAACGCCTGCACGGACATCACGGGATTCGGCCTGCTGGGCCACGCCATCGAACTGGCTTCCGCCAGCGGCGTGCTTCTCAACATCGATTGCAGCAACGTGCCCTTGATGAAAAACGTCCTTCGACTGATCGAGGAGGAGGCGATCCCCGGCGGCGCCTTTGCCAACAAGCGTTATTTCAAGGACAGGATTTCTTTCAGCGAAGAGATCCACGAAAAATACAGGATCGCCTTTTTCGACCCGCAGACCTCCGGTGGACTGCTGATATCAGTCCCCGAAGACCGATCGGACGATCTGTTGCGCGAGCTTCAATCCGCTGGCGTTGAGATCGCCGCCATCATCGGGACCGTCTGCGAAAAGCAAGCGGACAGCGGCATCGACATCGTCGTCGGACCCTGACCGGCCGAAATCACTAGTAGCGACCGATTCGAATATGTTTTCAGGCAAAGGGCATTCCGTGCGCGCTGGATCAGCAGCCGGAATGCCCTGACAGTCATTATCCTAAAAATCTTCAGAAAGCGAAAGGAAGGTTTTTCATATGGCATTGACAAGACACGAAGCCCTGCGGGCCATACCCCCGATCAGCGAGATTATGGAAGCGGAATCGATAGCCGCCCTGATATCAGGTCACGGCAGAGATAGCGTCCTTTCAGCCGCGCGCAGGGCTGTCGAATCATATAGAGCGTGTATCGATTCAGATGCGGATTATTGCGTAAAGAATGGCATCGGCTCAGCCGACGGAGTTCGGCAGCTGATCGTCGTTATGATCGAAAATCTGGTTGCCGCTCAGGACCTGCGGTTATTGAAACAGGTGATCAACGCCACCGGGATCGTGCTGCATACAAATCTGGGCAGGGCGCCGCTTCCGCAAAGGGCTATCGACCGGATGACAGCCGTATCCGGTGGATACAGCAATCTGGAATTTGACCTTGCTTCCGGCCACCGAGGGTCAAGGCAGTCCCATGTGGAGGAGATAATCTGCAAAGTATCAGGGGCCGAAAGCGCCATCGTCGTAAACAATAATGCCGCCGCCGTATTCCTATGCCTGAACACGCTGGCTTCCAGCCGCGGCGTCGTGATTTCCAGGGGGCAGCAGGTGGAGATCGGGGGCAGCTTCAGGATCCCGGACATCATCAGCCGAAGCGGCGCCAGGATGATCGAGGTCGGCACGACCAACAAAACACATCTTGAGGATTACCGGCAGGCTGTGACCGACGACGTATCGGTGCTGCTCAAGGTCCACACCAGCAATTACAAAGTCATCGGCTTCACCGAATCCGTCGGGCTCCACGAGCTGATTGACCTTTCAAAGGAAATCAGCCGGGAGGAACACGATCCCCTTATCGTCGTTGAAGACCTGGGCAGCGGCAGCCTGATGGATCTGACCGAATTCGGCATCCCATATGAGCCGACGGTCCAGGAATGCATCCGGTCCGGCGCCGACCTGGTGACCTTCAGCGGCGACAAGCTGCTGGGCGGACCGCAGGCGGGCATCATCGCCGGCAGCAAAAAATATATCGATATGATACGAAAAAATCCGCTGGCGCGAATGGTGCGCTGCGATAAAAATACGATCGCGGCTTTGGCTGCAGTGTTTGAAATTTATTCGACACTTGAAAAGAAGGATATCATAAGCGAGATCCCCGTGCTGAGGATGCTTGCCATGACAAGCGACGAACTCGACGCCAAAGCCGAAACGCTCAAAAACCTGCTGAAGAACAGGCTGGGAGACCGCTGCGACCTTTACGTCTGCGATACGGACGACGAAGCCGGCGGCGGGTCCGTTCCCGGATCCATGCTGCCCGGCAAGGCAGTGTCCCTCGCGCTGGCCGGAAAAAGCGCCGACGAGGTGCGAAACAGGCTGCGCGAAGCTGGCTGCCCGGTCATTGCCAGGATCGTCAGGGACAGGATCCTGCTATCCGTCCGGACGCTGGACAAAACCGACTATCCGTTCATCGCCGACGCACTGGATGAAATCGCATGTACAGGCAGCGGACTCCCCGCTGCGGGCGGCCGGCCATGAAGCACGTCGTCATGGGCACCGCCGGCCACATAGACCACGGCAAGACAGCTCTCGTCAAGCGCCTGACCGGCATCGACACAGACAGGCTTGAAGAGGAAAAACGCAGGGGCATGACCATCGAGCTGGGCTTCGCTCCCCTGACGCTGCCATCCGGGAATGTGGTCTCCATCATCGATGTTCCCGGCCACGAGAAATTCGTAAAAACCATGGTCGCAGGCTCGACGGGCATCGATTTCGTCATGCTCGTCATCGCCGCCGACGAAGGCGTGATGCCCCAGACCATTGAACATTTGGAAATATTGTCGATCCTCGGGATCGACACCGGCGTCGTCGCGCTGACAAAATCCGAACTGGTCGACGCGGAATGGCTTGATACCGTACGGACGGATATCGCCAAAACATTGAAAGGCACCTCCCTCGCCGGCATCGAAATCATACCGGTATCCGCTTTCACCGGCAGCGGGATCGACCGGCTCACAGAATCCCTTGAACGGCTCACCAGAGAGGCCGCCGGCCGTACGCCCCAGGATCTTTTCAGATTGCCGGCGGACAGGGTGTTCACGATGACCGGCTATGGCACAGTGGTTACTGGCACCGTTCGCGGCGGAGCGATCCATCGCGGCGATCTGGTGGAAGCCCTCCCACAGGGCATACAGGGAAAGATCCGCGGGATCCAGGTCCATAGCAGGGAGGTGGACACTGCGGAAGCCGGCGACCGATGCGCCCTGAACATATCCGGCATAGAGAAGAGCGAGCTTTCAAGAGGCAACGTCATTGCCCTTCCCGGCACATTGAGACCCGTCAGTCTGATCGACGCCGTCATAGTGACGGTCCGGGATCGCGGCGGCATCCTGCATAATCAGCGTGTGCATTTTCACACCGGGACCCAGGAGGTCCTCGCCCGGATCAGGGTCCTTGAGCAGGACAAAATAGGTGAAAACAGCCGGGGATACGTGCAGATCCGCTTCGAATCCCCTGTCCTCATCGTCAGAGGCGACAAATTCATCCTGCGCTCCTATTCTCCCGTCGCCACCCTGGGCGGCGGCAAGGTGTTGTTTCACGACACCTTCAATCGAAAAAGATTCGCGCCGGAAACCGGCGAAGCCCTCAGGACCGGTGAAAACGGCACGATCAGGGAGATCATCCTGCACATTCTTCGCAAGGCCGGAGCTCCATTGAGCGAAGACCAGCTCTGGCTGGAGCTTTATGAAGACCGTGGCCTCATTGGCGAAGCGCTGGCGAAAAGCGTTTCATCCGGCGAAGCGGTCTTTTTCCCGGAGACCGGCAAATATGCGGATTCTTATACCATGAAGGTCTATACCGAAAAAATCAGGTCGGAATTTGCTGCTCTCCAGGACAAATATCCGTTTAGATATCAGCTGGACAGGGAACAAATAAAAAGCAGGGTCCTTCCGGATCTGGACGCCAAGGACCATTCAGCCATCCTGGCCTGGATGACCAGCCATGATATACTGTCTGTCAAAGGCAGTCAGGTGGCGGAATCTTCCGGCGGGATCGTCGAAAAGATCCTGGCGGGCAGAGATGTTCAAAAGGTCGAGCAGCAGATCATCAGGGACGGATTTGCCCTGAAAAACCCGGAGATCCTTGCAGAAGAACTGAAAATGGATCTTCACAGGCTTTCGGAAATCGAACGGTTCCTGATGGCTGCCGGACGGGTCACGGACCTCGGATCCGGCTGGGTGGTCCATAACGACAATCTCAGCGAAGCCATGCGCCTGCTGCGAGGCCTTATCGATACCAAAGGCAGCATTACGGCGGCAGAAGCCCGGGACCATCTCGGTATAGGCCGAAAGGCCGCGATCGCTCTTCTTGAGCATTTGGACACTCTGGGCGTCACAAAGCGGGATGGCAACGACAGGAGACCGGGGATCCATTATATGGATCTATATATATAAACTGGTTCATCATATAAAGTGGAAGGGGGGAAAACCAAATGATAACGATAACCGACGCAGCTGTCGAACAGCTGAAGGAAATCACAGCGACTAAGGCAAATCCTGAAAAGGTCATGCTACGAATAGAGATCAGCGGCTTTGGCTGAGGCGGCCCGCGATTCAATATGGCTCTGGATGAGTCCATGAATGAAAGCGACGCCCTCGTCGAAGACAACGGCGCAAAGATCGTTTATGACGCCAGCCTGGAAGGCTACCTGAAATATGCGACGATCGACTATTCTACAAAATGGTATGAAAAGGGATTTGTGATCAGAGGTATGAGAGGCGGATCCTGCTAAAAGGATCCATTGTTGCCGGGCCATGTATGGTTTGGCGGAAGCGATCACGGGCCGTTCGACGATTCACCTTGCCGGACGGCCTTTTCACAGGAGGCGACGGAAATGAACAAAATAATAGTGATGCTCCTGGCAGCTGTCCTGACCCTGCTGCCTGCTTGCGGGCCCTCTCTGGATGATTCCGGGGATCCCGGCATCATCGGCGCCATAACATCTGTCGAGATAGCCGAAGACGACAGTTTCAGGATCGCGTCGATTCTGGTCGAAGGAACGCCTGAAGACAATGCGGGCCTGATTTCCGACAAGGCCCTGGTTTCCATAACAAAAGATACCGTTCTTGCGAACGGTACCGATAAAAAATTATTTGAGGTCCAGGACATCGACGCCCTTACGGTCGGTGTGGACGTCGAAGTCGTCTTCACGGGGCCGGTGGCCGAAAGTTATCCGGTACAGGGCGAAGCCAAAGTCATCAGGATCCGGTGACATTCGGGGGATCCGGGACTCAGCCCAGCTTATCTGTTATGAGCTTAGCCAGACCTTCGGCGAGCTCAGTTATCAATTTTTTATCCTTGCCTTCTATCATGACCCGTACAAGGGGCTCCGTGCCGGACGGCCGGATCAGCACCCTGCCTTCCCCTGCCATCAGCGATTCAAGGCGGTCGATCTCGATCCTGATGTCCGGATGGGCCATATACTTGTTTTTATTTTCGTTTTTAACCTTTGCGTTTCTGAGGACCTGCGGATAGATCGTCACTTCGGCGGCCATTTCGGACAGGGGCTTCCCGGCCCGCTTATAGGCTTTAAGCAGCTGAATCGCCGAAAGTATCCCGTCTCCGGTGGTCGAATGCGCGAGGAAGATGATATGGCCCGATTGCTCGCCGCCGATGGCGCAGCCTGTCTTGACCATGCTTTCCAGCACATAGCGGTCCCCGACCTGGGTCGTGTCAACGACGCAGCCGATGTTTTCAAGCGCCCGGTAGAATCCGATGTTGCTCATGACCGTCGCCGTCACTCTTCCTTCGGGCAGCGAATCCTCTTCCTTCAGCATTTTTGAACATATATAGATAAGCCGGTCGCCGTCCACGATCTGGCCCTGCTCGTCGACCGCTATCAGCCTGTCGGCGTCGCCGTCGAAGGCCAGTCCGAGATCCGCCTTTTCGGCAAGGACCTTGGCCTGAAGGAATTGCGGATGGGTCGAACCGCAGTCCGCATTGATATTGATCCCGTCCGGTCGATTATAGATCGTCAGCACATGGGCGCCCAGTCCTTTGAAGACCCGCTCGGCGACCTTGTAAGCCGCTCCGTTGGCGCAGTCGATGACTATTTTGACGCCATCCAGCCGGACGTCTATCGTCGTTTCCAGGAAATCCGCGTAAAGAGCCAGGGCGTCGTCCTCCCCCTCCACGCATTTGCCGAGCCGGTCGCCTGTTATATGGCTGCTGACATCGATGTCCCGAAGGATGATGTCCTCGATCTCGTCTTCAATGGAATCGTCCAGCTTGAATCCCTCGCTGTTGAAAAACTTGATCCCGTTGTATTCGAAAGGATTGTGCGACGCCGAAATGACGATGCCGGCGTCCGCGTTGAACCGCCGCACAAGATAGGCCACCGCCGGTGTCGGCAATATCCCGATTTTTATCACATTGCCGCCCATCGACAGGATGCCGGCGCTGATGGCGTCTTCGAGCATGTCGCCCGAAATTCGCGTATCCTTGCCGATAAGCACGACCGGGCGCGCTTCGTTCCTGCTCAGTACATAGGTTCCTGCCTTGCCCAGCTTGAATGCCAGCTCCGGCGTCAGTTCCGAGTTCGCGACGCCTCTGACGCCGTCCGTTCCAAATAATCTTCCCATATTTTCAGGTTCTCCTTTGATCAATTTCCTGCGCTGACCGTCACATACACAGTAGCCGGGTCTGATGCCAGCGTGTCCAGATCCTTGCCGCAATCGAGGACTATCTGATAGCTTCCGACGCCGGCGGTTTTGCCGGCCAGATCCACATACGGCACGATGTCGCCTTTTGTCAGTGTATCGATCGTTTCACCGCTGCCGGATGCCGTGACCGTTATTTTTTCAGTATTGACAGTTGCTCTCAAACCGTCGCCGACATCCCTCGCCTCGATCTCATCCGCTGTGAAGGCGAATGTCTTGGACGCCAGTTCCTGGACGCCGATCTTGGCTTGGATGCCGCCGCTGGAAGAAGCCAGCTCGATGCCCTCCGGCAAAATGGGCACCAGCGCTATGGTCTTCGTGCCTGTCAGCGCGCTGATATCGATGGGTTCCGCCTTGATGGAGGCCACATCGGCGATGAGCGCCGCGTCACCCTTGATGCTGATCGACTCGGGCACGTCGATATATTTGATGTCGTATATCGGATCGAGAGATCCGGTAAATTCAACCTCCAGCTTCACTTCCTTCACAGGCAGCAATCGTCCTGCGACATTGACGCTGGTTGAAGACATGTCTATATATTTCACTTCCTCGCCTGACGAATCCACAGCGACTGGCCGGATCTGGATCGTCTTCTGTTCGGTTGAAAGATCCTCCATGTTGACAGTGGCCCTGATTGAAGCAACCGCGCTGACTGCCGATTCCGCCCCAGTGATCTCGATCTCGGCGGGATTCAGCAGGATCCCTCCCGGCTCGAAGCCTTCGGGCGGTTCGCCGGCATACGATATCTCCACCGGCCTGGTGGCGGTTATCAGCTCTTCGATATTCACCTTGATCTTGGACGGCCTTACTTCTACCACCGTCATGCCTTCCGGCGCGGCGATGCTCACTTTAAGCGTGTTCTCGCCTTTCCCGAAGCCGAACAGGTCGGCGGAGGCGAGGATCTCATCGGCGGCGATCTGGACCATGTCGCGTCTTTTGCCTTCGAGGACCACATCGACTGTGAATTCCTGGCCGCCGGACAGTGCAAGGCCGCGCTCCGAGATGCTCTCGGAATTGATGAGTTTCACCGGAATGCCGATCATGGTCTGCTGCGTCACCGGATTGATCTCTGCGATGACATAGGCCCACAGGAGCATGGCTATGACGACTGAAATGATCTTGTTCAGCGTCTTTACAGAAAGGAAGCCGAATCTATCTTTCCCCATTTTTCATCCTCCTGATCCTGTCAAGAAAGGGCATTTTGGGCGCCGTGTTCTCGACATCCGCAAGATAGAAATTGAGGATCGTCTTTTCGACTGTTTTTATATCGAGGAATCTGGTCAGCTTGCCGTCGACTGCAAGAGAAATGATACCCGTTTCTTCGGAAACGATGAGGACGACGGCATCGGAATTTTCGGTGATCCCAAGGCCAGCGCGATGACGGGTCCCAAGATCCCTTCCCAGCGTCTTGTCCTGTGTCAGCGGCAGCACGCAGCCAGCCGCCAGGATCCTGTCCCCTCTGATGATCGCGGCGCCGTCGTGCATCGGCGATCCCTCGTAGAATATATTCCCGATCAGCTCGGTTGATATTTCCGCGTCCAGCTTCGTGCCTGTTTCGGAAATGTCGCTGAGCGCCGTTTCCCGTTCAAGAACGATCAGGGCCCCGACCCGCTTGGACGAAAAATGGTCGATGGCTTTGACCAGCTGGGCGGTGATCGCCTTTGCCTTTTCCTTGTCTATATGCACAAACTGGGTGCTGATGAACTTGCTTCTGCCGATATATTCAAGCGCTCGCCGCAGTTCCGGCTGGAAGACGATGATCAGGGCGATCACGCCGAGAGTCATCGTATTGACCAGGATCCAGTTCAGGGTGTAAAGCTTCAGCTTGTCCGACAGGAACGTGGCGACGACAAGGATCAGCAGGCCTTTGACAAGCTGCTCCGCCCTGGTCTCGTGGATGAACTCCAGGATTTTGTAGATCACAAAAGCAACGATCACGATATCGATGATATCGGCGATCCTGATGCCGTATATGATATTTTGAATAACACCCTGCATATGGCCCATCCTCTCGGCGGTCAGCCTTTCGTTCCGCAAATTTTACCACTTCTAATTATTTTATATAATATGATCTGGCAGTTCAACAACTTTCTATAAATGACCTGTAAAATGTATCGCCGACAGAAAAGAGCCCCCATGCGGGAGCTCTTTTTATATAGACGCATACGATCAATATCTGGGTTCAAGAAGGCCGAATCTGCCATCCTTTCTTTTATAAACGACATTGACATTGTCTGATTCCATATTCAGGAAAACAAAGAAATTATGGCCCAGGAGCTCCATCTGCATGATGGCTTCCTCGGTGCCCATCGGTACGATCTCGAAGGACTTGTTCCGGACGACCTTGATATCCTCATACTCGGCTTCCGTTTCTTCCGGGATCTCGCCGAACATGACTTCCTTGTGCTCCTTATGCTTCTTCTGCAGCTTCGTCTTGAACCTGGCCATCTGTGTGGACAGCTTGTCGATGGTGCTGTCGACCGCGACATACATATCGTTTCCGGTTTCTTCCGCCCTGAAATACGTCCCCTTCGCATTGATGGTGGTTTCCATCGTCTGCCTTCCCTTTTCCATGGCCAGCGTTACGTTGGCCACGATTTCATCTGAAAAATATTTCCCCAATCTATCGAACTTCTTCTCGATAGTATCCTTCAGATTGTCACTGGCATTGAAGTTTTTACTTGTAATAATAACTTTCATTACCTTAACCCCCTTATCAGCTACTCATAAGTTGCCTATGCTCACTATAACTTGTTAATTTATTATATTCTATTTTCAGGGATTATTCCTTTATTTTCGTAAATATTTTATTCATGGCGATTCAATATTTTATTAGCGGCGAATATATCCTGTATACATTATGCGTTGATTTTACTGATATTATGCGGATTCCGCCAGGCTGTTGATGATGTGGATAAGTCTGTGCATAATTGAAAAATCAAACATTGGATTGTGGACACAATAGCATTTGATCATTATTCACAATTATTAACATCCATTCGACAATCAGCCTCGATCATATTGATTTTCCAATATTATTCCCAATGAATACATATTCATATTTTTTATATTGCACGCTAACTATCTTGCTCCGATTCCATAACTAACCTGTGGATAAACAAAAAAATCAGATGCTTGGATTGCCCGGCTGACCTGGTCTTTGACCCCACACCCGCCTGCAGGGTTAATATAGATCCTGCAGGGCTTACATCTAAACTGCGCCATGCTCACCGCCCGCCCGGCGGGCGGCTTACGTGGGTCCTTTCGCCCGCAGCTGGCCTGGACTTTCAACCACAGACCCGGGCAATCCAAACATCTGATTTTAAGTTGTCCGCTTTCTTTAAATCCTTTTTCTCCTCTTCGAGTCCTTTTTCTCCGATTCGAGTCCTTTTTCTACTCCACGTGTCCTTGCTTTATTTATATACCTCGTTTGGCCCGGCGGCAAACGCCAGGACCAGGACGATCGACGCGCCGCTGTCCCGCAGCGCTGCCGCGCAGGCATCGGCGGTGCTTCCGGTGGTATAGACGTCATCGACAAGCAGCACCGCGCGTCCCCTGATCGACGGCGCGTGTTTCGACGGAACCGCGAAGGCGGATTCCATATTCCGCCGCCTTTCTCCCGGCGACAGGCTGTTCATGGGCTCTGTATCCCGGATCCTGCATAGGACATTTTTTGACAGCCTGATTCCCGTCAGGCCCGACAGAGCCCCCGCGATCAGGGCCGCCTGGTTGTATCCCCTCTTGCGCTCCTTCGCCTTGAACATCGGCACCGGAACGATCATGTCCGGCGCGGCATCCTCCGCCATAAGCCTGTCCGCCATGATGGCGGCGATCTTTCTGGCGAGGTATCGTTTCTTTTCGTATTTCAATCCATGGACCAGCCGCCGCTCGATTTCATTATACTGCACGCAGCTGAAGCCGCGGAGAAATTCATGGCGGATCCTGGCGCAATCCAGACAGAGCTCGCTTCTATGCCAATCCTGAAGGATCTTGCCGCATTTGGCGCAGGTCCTGCCGTTGGCCCAATGCACCGTCCGGATGCAGTCGTCGCAGATCGAATAGAGCCTGTCCGGCGTGATCGGCTTGCCGCAGCAGATGCAATAGATATCCGACGGAAACGCGAGCTCGAGGATCTCGCCGAACAATGAGACCGCCGATTTCCGGGCGGCGTCGAGCCGGCTCATCATGGCAGTAAACGCCGAAGCCTTGAGCACAATCCGGAATAGCGTTCGATGATCCTGTTGTTGTCGATCATTTCCTGCATCACCTGCTCGGAGCCGACCAGGACCACCGCCCTTTTTGCCCGTGTGACTGCGGTATAAAAGAGGTTCCTTGTGGCGAGCATCGGCGGAAACCAGGCCAGCGGCATGATGATGATCGGAAATTCGCTTCCCTGGCTTTTATGGACGGTGACGGCATATGCCAGTTCAATTTCATCCATATCGGCAAAATCGTACTGGACGAATTTGCTGTCTTCGAAAACGACGGTGATCAGGTCGTATTCGGGGTCGATCGTATGGATGAAGCCGACGTCGCCGTTGAAAACGCCCTGCCCGGTCTGGAAATCCTCCTGCCGCTTCCATTCCTTCTGATAATTGTTCCGGATCTGCATGACTTTATCGCCTTCCCTGAAGACTGTTTCCTTAAGCTTCTTTTCGCGCAGGCGCTCGGACGGCGGATTCAGGATCTTCTGGAGCTCGGCGTTGAGATTTTTGCTGCCAAGGAGTTTTTCACGCCGCGGCGTCAGGATCTGAAAATCCCTGACAGGATCGCAGTCGCCGTAATACTCCGGCAGGCGCCTGCTGCAGAGCTCCTTGATCGTGTCAAGGATGGCCGTTTCGCTGTTTCTTCTGAGCAGGAAGAAATCCTTGTCCTTTTCGTTGCAATAGGGATATTCGCCCTTGTATATCCTGTGGGCGTTGACGACGATCAGGCTTTCCCGGGCCTGCCTGAATATTTCCGTAAGCTTGACCGTATGGATGACCTCGCTGGCAATGATGTCCCGCAGCACGTTGCCCGCGCCGACAGGCGGCAGCTGGTCCGAATCCCCGACGATGATCAGCCGGGTCCCGGGTTTAACAGCCGAGAGCAGTCCGTTCATCAGCAGGATGTCCACCATGGACGCCTCATCGATGATCACGACGTCGTAGTCCAGCGGGTCCTCATGATTTTTACCGAATCTGGGCCGGCTCTCGTCCTCGGAAAAATAATATTCAAGCAGCCGGTGGATTGTGCTGGCGGCATAGCCGGACGTCTCGGTGATACGCTTGGCCGCCCGGCCCGTCGGCGCGGCGATCGCCGCTTTGAGGCCGCAATAGTCGAAGACCTTCATGATCGTATTGATTATGGTCGTTTTTCCGGTGCCCGGGCCGCCGGTTATGACGCAGACCCCGTTCGTCACCGCCGCCATCACGGCTTCCCGCTGGTTCTCCGCCAGAAACTTCCCGGTGTCATGCTCTGTGATCTGGATCAGCTCGGCGATATTGGCCCGGATCGGCTTAAGATCGCTGCCGCTCAGGGCGACGAGATTCTTGCAGACATTCTGTTCGGCGACGAAATACGGCATCAGAAACACGACAGGCCTGTCATCGAGCATCTCCATATGCATTTCGCCCTCGAAAACCATCTGGCGGACGACGTCCTCGACGGTTTCGCAGCCGACCTCCAGCAGCTCGGAAGCCCTTTCGCAGAGGATCCTGAACGGAAGATAGGTGTGTCCCTCGCCGACGCTGTGGTTCATCACATAAGTCGTGCCGCTGGCGATCCTGTAGGCGTCGTCATGGGGCATGCCCATTTTGGATGCGATCGCGTCCGCCTTGCGAAAGCCGATCCCGGCGACCTCTTCGGCCAGCTTGAACGGATTGCTCCGGACCACGCTGATCGTTTCGGACCCATACATGTCGTAAAGCTTCATCGCCTTGTCGGCGCCGATGCCATATTGCTGGAAGAACAGGGCGATCTCGGCCAGCTCCTTATGCGCCCGGAAGGCTTCGCTGACGGCGGCCGCCTTCACATGCCCTATGCCGTCGATCTCCGTGAGCCTCTCCGGATGGTTTTCGATGATGTTGAACGTTTCGTCGCCAAATCTGCCGACGATGCTCTGCGCCGTCTTTTTGCCGATGCCCTTCAGCAGGCCTGACGACAGGAATCCGGCGATCCCTTCATGGGTCTTCGGCATTTCTTCCTCGTACGCCGAAAAGCTGAACTGCTCGCCGTAGCTCTGATGTCTTTTCCATTCTCCCCGAAACGAAAAGTACCTGCCGCGATCTGCCGCAGGCAGGTAACCGACAGCTATGAATTCGTCGTCGCCGTCCTCGATCTCAAGGACGGAATAGCTGTTTGTCTCGTTATAATATATGACGTCCCGGATTGTTCCCTTTTTCTCTATCATGTGTTTCCTTCGCGTATTCGACTGCCATGCGGATCAGCAGCTCCTTCACATTGTCCTTTGGATTTCTGTGGACATGCTCAAGCAGCCGGCCAAGGACGGCGCCCATCGCATTTCCTCTTTCAAAGCCCGCGGCCAGCAGATCGCGCCCGCTGACGGCAAGATCGGCCAGCAGCACCGGCTCCCTGGCTCGCCGGATCTCTTCGAGCCACGCAAGACGCCGCTGATGGCGGGCGCCAGACTGGTCGCCGTCAGGCTGACCGTGGCCGGAAGGTCCGATCATCGCCCAGATGCCGGCCAGCTTTTCGCAAAACATATAAATCTTATAGCCGTATAGGCTGATAAAGTCCTTCAGCTCTTCCCTGCCCGCAAGGCCGTCCACTTCGCCGGTCAGCGCCGCCGCCTGCCGCAGGGCCTCCGACGTCGCGTTGTCCAGCTTCAGTTTTTCGATGGCCGCCTCCGCCTTCCCGGTCCCGCCGCATAGAAGAAGCAGCGCCAGTCTTGTCGCCGGGTCCGATTCGACATCGCCGACACCCGCGATCAGATATTCCAGCCGATCACGGCTCGACTTGTCTGAGAAGTCAAAACCTTCTCCGAGAATATATGGAAAAAGCCCCAACCCATCGCAAAGCCGCAGACCTTTATCCGCATAAGGCGCAGACAGGATGCGGAAAAACTCGTCCCGGATGCGTTCCATGCTGATCCTCGACAGCAGCAGCGAATGTTCGGCCATGGCCTCCATGGTTCCCTCTTCGATGGCAAAGCCCAGCTGGGCGGCGAACCGGACGCCTCGCATGATGCGCAGCGCGTCCTCGCGGAAGCGCTGACGGGGATCGCCGACGGCTCTGACCAGGCCTGCCGCCAGATCTTCGCGGCCGCCGAACGGATCCGCAAAACCGCGGATCGGGCTGTACGCCATCGCATTGATCGTAAAATCACGCCGTTTCAGATCCTCATCAAGGCTGCCGGTGAAAGTGACGCGGTCCGGCCTCCTGCAATCGGAATAAGCGCCGTCTATCCTGTAGGCGGCAACGTCCACCGCCAGATCTCCGCACATGACCTTGACGATGCCGAATTTGGCCCCGATCCTGGCGGTGCGCGGAAACAGGCTCACGACGGTTTCCGCGGACGCGCTGGTGGCAACGTCCCAGTCGCCGGGCTCCCGGCCCAGCAGCGCGTCCCTGACGCTGCCGCCGACGGCGTAGGCTTCGTACCCGGCTTTCTCTAGCCTGTCGATGATCTGCGCGACCTCTTCCGCTATTTTCATTGCGCTCCGTCCCGATGGCGGCGCCATCTTCACTCGATATCCGCAGGCGGCTTTGCCGGCATCGCCTTGTAAAGCCTTCTGTTGTCCATCGTCCATACCTTGTCGGAGAACGTGCCGGGCTCCGTGGAAGCCATGGCCTCCTCCATATCGTACATCTTGGCGTCGATCATATCCAGGTAATGCAGGATCTCCGCCTCCGGAAACAGCGGTTTTCTCGGGCTTCCGTATTCCGCCTCGTAGTGATGGGAGATCATCATATGTTCCAGCATGATCGCCTTTTCGTGGCTCAGCCCGAGCTCGTCCGCCAGCCGGTCGATGACCTTCACACCCTGGACCAGGTGCCCCAGCATCTGCCCTTCGAACGTATAGGTAGAAACGACGCCCTGCTCGCTGGCTTCCATTTCGTTGATCTTCTCGATATCGTGGATGATGACGCCGGTCGCGACCAGATCCCTGTTGAGGATGCCGTAAACGTCGCAAACCCGTTCGGCCAGCTCCAGCATTCTTTTGATGTGGTAAAGGAGCCCGGACATCTCGGCGTGGTGGTTTTTCGCCGCCGCCGGATAGTATCGCAGCTTGACCCTGTTGTCCTCGAGTATCCGGAAGCACAGCGCCTTCAACTCCTCGTCCTTCATCGCGGCGACGCAGCCCTTGATATAGGCCAGCATGTTGTCCGCGCTTTCCGGCGCTGCCTTGATGTAGTCCGCCATGTCCGGCGTCTCGGTCTGGTTCAGCTTTCTGATCCGGAGGATCCTGAGCTGCCTGGCGCCGTTCCATTCGGTGACGCCGCCCTTGATCTTGACGATATCGCCTTCGCGGACATCATCCAGGTTCGCCGCTTCGGCATCCGCTACATCCCACTTCTTGCCGCTGATGTCGCCGGTCCTGTCCCCCAGGGTGATATCGAGATACTGTTTCTTATTCGCACCGATCTTCAGCGCAAAGCTCTTGACAATGAAAAAATCCTCTATATCTTCATCGAGCCTCAGGTCCGCAATATATGTCTTCTTCAAAATGTTCCCTCCTGTAATGCCCGGCTGCCTGACCGCAGCCTGTCTTCAGATATTATAACACAAAGGCCCCGGTTCGCAACAGCGGCTTGGATTTATTTTACATATATTTACATTTATTACAGATTGCGGGATATAATTTTGTTTCAAATATTGCCTTATCTGATATATAATACCCATGGAAGCCTCAATTCCATGTCAGGCGCTTCCCGCGGGCATGTCCGCCTGGATTTTTTCATATTGACCGCATATTTCTGAAACTTTTTCAAATCCTTAATCGTCTATAATAAATACAGCGCCCGAAACGACGGCTCCGGTCTTCCGAAATCCCGGCTCCGGCCCTTCGGGCATGAAAGCGGAGTGGTGTTATGTACAAATTGGGCCTCGTCAGAACCGCGGCAGTCGTGCCGAAACTGAAAGTCGCTAATACCGATTACAATACGGAGCAGATCCTGTCCGCCATGGACGAAGCGGCCGGATCCGGCGCCGGCGTCATCCTGTTTCCCGAGCTTTGCATCACAGGATATTCCTGCGGCGATCTGTTCTATCAGGAATTCCTATATCAAAAACAGCTCCACCATTTGAAGCGCATCGCCGAGGAGACCAGAAAATACAGGTCCGTCGTCGTCGTCGGATTCTACATGCGCGTGGAGAACAATTTCTACAATTGCGCGGCTCTGCTGCAAAACGGCGTCATCAGGGGCATCGTGCCCAAAATGTTCATGCCCAATGCGAAGGAATTCTACGAGGCGCGATGGTTCGCGTCCGGCGTCAAGATCGCATCCGAAGTAAAAACCGTGCGTCTTTTTGATTACGATATCCCATTCGGCCATCTTGTGTTCACCGATGAGGAAAACGACCTCAGACTCGGCATCGAGATCTGCGAGGATCTCTGGGTGCCTATTTCTCCGGGTGCCCACCTGGCGCTGAACGGCGCCCAGATCATCCTGAATCCGTCCGCCAGCAACGAAATGGTCGGCAAGGCCGAGTATCGCAGGAATCTCGTGCTGCATGAAAGCGCCAAGAACATTTGCGGCTACGTCTATGTCTCGGCCGGGGTCCACGAATCCACCACGGACCTGGTGTACGGCGGGGATGCCGTGATCGCCGAAAACGGCGTGCTTCTGGCCGCCGGCAAGCGTTTTTCGAGGGACTGCGCCATCACCTGGGGCGAGATCGATTATGAGCGGCTGCGTTTTGAACGGACCTATGGCCAGAATTTTGAAGAGTGCACCTCAGCTTACAGCAGCAGGATCGCCTTCAGCCATGTGGCCCTCCAGCCGGTTCCAGTGATCGACACGGAAACAGGTCATCTGTCAAGGACCTATCCGAAAAATCCGTTCATACCGAGCGGAAAATTCACTGTCAGCGAGCGGTGCCGGGAGATTTTCAGCATACAGACCGCAGGCCTGGCCAAAAGGCTGGAGCACACCCATTCCGAGCGTCTGGTCGTCGGCATATCCGGCGGACTCGACTCGACACTGGCGCTGCTGGTCTGTGCCGAAACCTGCAAACTGCTGGGTAAGGATCCTTCAAGCATCATCGCCGTCACGATGCCCGGCTTCGGCACGACGGACAAAACCTACAATAATGCGCTCACGATCATGAAGCTGCTGGGCGCCGAAGTGCGCGAGATCCCGATCAGGGATTCCGTGCTGCAGCATTTCAGGGATATCGGCCACGATCCCGAGAAGCACGACGTCACCTACGAAAACGCCCAGGCCCGCGAGCGGACCCAGATCCTGATGGATGTAGCCAACAAGGAACGGGGCCTCGTCGTCGGCACCGGCGATCTTTCGGAGATCGCCCTCGGCTGGAGCACCTATAACGGCGACCATATGTCGATGTATGGCGTCAATGCCAGCATACCTAAAACGCTCGTGCGCTTCGTCATCAGCTGGGTCATGGACAACAAGCTCAGCGGCGCCGGCGAAGATGCCGGTTTCAGCATCGACAACGCGGCCCTCCGGGAAGCCCTGCAAGACATCATGGACACGCCGATCTCGCCGGAGCTTCTGCCGCCCGACAAGGACGGCAGGATCGCCCAGAAAACCGAGGACACCGTCGGCCCGTACATCCTGCACGATTTTTTCATGTACTATTCGATCCGTTACGGCATGCCGCCTGAAAAGCTCCTTTTCATCGCAAAGGAAACCTTCGCCGGCGACTATGACGAGGACGTCATCAGAAAATGGCTGATCCATTTCTACAGAAGGTTTTTCTCCCAGCAGTTCAAGAGAAGCTGCGTGCCGGACGGTCCAAAAGTCGGCACCGTCAGCCTGTCTCCGCGGGGCGACTGGAGAATGCCCAGCGACGCCGATCCCTTCGAATGGCTCGACGCCCTCAAATAGGCGGGGCAGGTCCACTATCCACTATCCACTATGCACTATCCATTATCCACTATCCAAAATCCGATCATTCAAAATCAGCGAAAGGAGCTGGCAGTTATCAAAGTTCTGATTGAAGTTTCGAACCTGAGAAAGGTTTACCGCATGGGCGACGAAAAAGTCGTCGCCCTGGATTCGGTCAGCCTGGAAATATTCAGGGGAGAAGTCGTATGTCTCCTCGGCGTTTCCGGCTCCGGAAAATCAACATTCCTAAACATGCTCGCTGGCCTGGAAAAACCGACGAAAGGCGAGATCGTCATCGGCGGCATTCCGGTGCACAAGCTGAATGAAGAGCAGATCACGCTTTTCCGTCAGAAGAACATCGGTTTCATTTTCCAGGCTTACAACCTTCTACCGATGCTCACGGCACTCGAGAACGTCAGCCTGCCGCTGATCTTCCAGGGTATACCGAAAGCGGACAGGGAGAAGCGCGCCCGCAAAACGCTGGAGCTCGTCGGACTCAAGGGCTTTGAAAACCGCACGCCGCCCAGGATGAGCGGCGGACAGCAGCAGCGGGTCGGCATCGCCAGAGCTCTGGTCGTCGATCCCAAGATCATCTTCGCCGATGAACCGACCGGCAATCTCGACACCCATACTTCAAGAGACATCCTTGATCTACTCATCAAAGCGGCCAGGGAAAACCAGCAGACACTGGTCATCGTCACCCACGACAGGACCATCGCCAGATGCGCAGACAAGGTCGTCACCCTTGAAGACGGCAATATCCTGAATATCAAATCAATGGAGGAATATAACAGACATGAGGACAGGAACCCAAACGACGAAGCATAGGATCATCAGCCTTGTGGCTTTGATCGCCCTTGTCATCTCCGCAGCAGGATTCCTGCCACCCGTTTATGCGGCCAACGATGACATCACGCTATCACAATCCGGTCCGGCCAGCGGTTATGAAGATAAAAGCGCCACGCTGAAAGTCAGCCTGCACAACAATACCGCTTCAGACATCGCCGATATAGCCGTAACGGCAGACAGCACGGACTTTTATATTTCAGATCCGGATCAGACCGTCACGCTGCCCGCCGGCGGCGACATCACCGTGTCATTCAAGATCGATCTCGATGGTGTCACGTCGGGATATTATACCTTGCCTATCATTGCAGAATGGTCCGAAGGCGTCGCCGAGCTCACTGCCAGCGTCCGGGTCCGCTACCAGGAAGTCGTGGAGGAAACCTACGATCCGGCAGTCAAGGTTTCGCATACCTTCGACAGCGACAGCGGCATCATCGCCGGCAAAACCAACACCCTGACCCTCGCCGTCCAAAACAAAGGCGATTCTTCGCTCAAGACGCTGGAGGTCACTCTTAGCAGCCTGCCGGAAGGCCTCACCCTTGACAATGCAAGCACGACCGCCCTGATTGGGGGTCTCGGAATAGGGAACACCGACGAAGTCGAATTCCCGATTCTGGCCGATGAGGACATGGAAAGCGGCAGCTATCCCATCGGCATCACCGTCACCGGCAAGGACGCCGGAAGCAATGCCTTCAGCTTCGCCCAGACGATCTATGTCCCGGTCAAAGCCAGCGGCTCACAATTCCTGTCGGACGTCGACATCACCGGCATCAGCGCACCGTCAAACGTCCTGACCGGTGAAGACTTCACGCTGACATTCTCTGTTGCCAACAATGGAGACGGCGCGCTTCAGAATATCAAAGTCTCGGCGATCGGCGGCGATGGCGTCATCAACAAAACGAAGAACATCTTCATCCAGCCGTCCATATCCGCCGGCGGCAGCGCGGAATTCTCCATCACCTATTATATTCCCGCCAAATCCGAGGAAAAATATTATCCGATCGAAATCGCCGTCCAGCCCGCTTCGGGCGCAAATGCAGCGGACAGCGCCGTAAGCCAGTATACCGGCGTCTACGCCTACCCGGCATCCGGTTCGAAGACGCCCAGGCTCATAGTGGATAATTACAGCTACGGCGGTTCCTTTGTCCAGGCCGGCGACAATATCGACCTTGCGCTGACCCTCTTCAACACCAGCGGCCAGGACCTTCAGAACATCAAAGTGACGCTGGCGTCCGAAGACGGCACCTTTGTTCCATTCAACAGCAGCAATTCCTTCTATCTTGAGGGCATCGCCAAAAAATCCCGCATATCCAGGGATCTGACGCTGAGCGTCAAGCCCAACGCCGAGCAGAAGACAAGCGCCATCATCCTCAGAATGACCTATGAGGACAAATCCGGCAATTCCTTCGACTCGGAGGATGTCATCTCGATCCCGGTCATGCAGGAAACCCGGCTCGTAGTGGATGATATCGTCGCGCCGCCGGACTTGTTCGCCGGGCAGCCGATGAGCGTTTCAGTCCAGTTCTACAATATGGGCAAAACCATCCTTAATAATCTGCGCATCACCGCCGAGGGCAATTTCACCGCCACTGAGTCCACAAGTTATTATGTGGGAAACATGGACCCGGGCAAGAACGATTATTACGATTTTGGCTTTACGCCCAATGAGCCCGGCCAGATGACCGGCACCCTGACCTTCTCCTTCGAGGACCAGGCCGGAAACGCCCAGACGCTGGTCAAGGAATTTGTCTTTGACGTCATGGAAATGCCTCCGATGCCCGACGACCAGGGAGGCATGCCGCCCGAGGAGACCGGATCCGGCAAGCTGCCTTATATCATTGGCGGCGTTATAGCGGCGGCAGCCGTTGCGGGCGCCCTGATCTTCAGGAGGATCCGCAAGAAAAGAAGACAGAAGGCGATGGAGTTCACCGATGAATAGGATCGATCTCATCCGGCTGAGCTTTCGCAATCTCCTCCGGAGGCGGACAAGGAGCATACTCGCCATCATCGGCGTCGTGGTCGGCACGAGCGCCATTATCGTCATGCTCTCGCTGGGCTTCGGCCTCAGCGAAAATTTCAGGCAGCAGATCGAAAGCTATGGAAACCTTCACATCATCGATGTGATGCCCGGCGGCAATTTCGGGCCCGGCATGGGCATGGCGGACGGCGGCAAGACAAATACCGGAACCAGCGCCCTTGACGACCTTGCCGTCGGCAACTTTGAAAAACTCGATGACGTCGTGGCGGTTTCGCCGATTCTGCAGGAATACATGAAATTCGCCATCGGCAAATATATCGCCGGCTCCAATGTCATGGGCATCGATCCGGAATTCATGGAGAAAACAGGCTATGCGCTTCAGGACGGCAGGCTGCTGCTGTCCGAGGACAAGTTCGCCGTCGTCTTCGGCAATCAGGTACCCATCTGGTTCTACAATCCCAGAAAGACGCTGTACAGCTCCTGGCAGGGCGAGGCCCAGGTCGACGTCATCACGAACAAGCTGCTGATGACAGGTGATATGATGTACGGCGAAAAGAATCCCGTCCCCGAACCGGGCGAGCCGATCAATTACAAGCTTTATAAGGCGAAAGGCGTCGGCATACTCGCGAATCCCAACGACGAATCCGCCTACAATGTCTATATGCCGATCAACACGGTCCGGACGATAAAAGCCGATCTGAAAAAAGCCCGGCACGAAGCCACCGCCGGCGCCCAGACCTATGACCTTGTCAAGGTGTACGTCGGCGACATCAACAATGTCCAGGATGTCAGCGAAAAGATCCGGGAAATGGGTTTTCAGACCAGCAGCCTCAGCGACTGGCTTAAGGCGATGCAGGACACGGCCCGCATGGTCCAGGGCATCCTTGGTGGCATTGGCGCCATTTCGCTGCTTGTCGCCGCTCTGGGCATCACCAACACGATGATCATGTCCATCTATGAGCGGACAAAGGAGATCGGCATTATGAAGGTACTGGGCGCCGACCTGCCGGACATCCGCAACCTCTTTCTGTTGGAGGCTGGCCTGATTGGATTCATCGGCGGCGTAGCCGGCATCATCTTCAGCTTCATCATCTCAATCCTGATGAATACGGTGCTCAGCGGCGTCATGCAGACGGTGCTGGGCAATATCGGCGGCTTTGGGACAACGATCTCGCTGATCCCATGGTGGCTGGTCATCGCCGGCCTTGCCTTTTCCACCGCTATCGGCGTCATTTCGGGCTATTATCCGGCCAGGCGTGCCATGCGCATGAGCGCTCTGGAAAGCATCCGGAACGAATAGCTCATTCCCGGAATACATGGAATCACAGGATCCGGACGCACGTCAAGTGTGTTGGGTCCTGTTTTTTTACCCGTCCATATTGCATATTTATAAAACAGTGTGTATAATTATTAAATATTATTTTTGCGCGATCAGTTCATTAAGCCTGATCCACACATTTAAAGATACTGCGTCATCGACGCTGGCAATGGCACCGGAGGAAAACCCGAATGGATAAGAAATTTGTGATGAACAACTATAACAGAAGCGACATCGTATTTGTGAAAGGCCAAGGCAGTTGGTTAGTGGACAGCAGCGGAAAAAAATATCTGGATTTCGTTGCAGGCATCGCCGTCAACTGTCTGGGGCACTGCCATCCGGCGATCGTCGACACGATCGGCAGCCAGAGCCGCCAGCTGATGCATATATCGAACCTTTACTGGACCAATGAGCAGATCGCTCTGGCATCCCGGCTGGCGGAACTCTCGGGACTATCGAGCGTTTTTTTCTGCAACAGCGGCGCCGAAGCCAATGAAGCGGCGATGAAGATCGCCAGAAAACACGGCCGGAAGAAAGATCCGGCGAAGAATATCATCGTTTACATGAAGGACTCCTTCCACGGCAGGACCCTTGGCGCCCTGTCCATCACCGGGCAGGAGAAATATCAGGAAAAATTCAGGCCGTTGATCGACCGTGTGCTTCAGGTGGATTTCAACGATGCGGATGGCCTGGAGGCCGCATTGAGCAAAAGTGTATGCGGTGTTTTCATCGAACCGATCCAGGGAGAGAGCGGCATCGTCGAGGCATCGCCGGAATTCCTAAGAAAGGCCCGCGAGCTCTGCGACCGCCACGACGCTTTGCTGATTTTCGATGAGGTGCAGTGCGGCATCGGCAGGACGGGCTCTCTCTTCGCTTTCCAGAATTATGGGATCCTTCCCGACGTCGCGACACTTGCCAAGGGTCTCGGCGCAGGCTTTCCCATCGGCGCCGCAATTGCCGGCGGGCGCGCCTCGGATGTCTTCGAGCCCGGCGACCACGGCAGCACCTTTGGCGGGAACCCTCTTGCGTGCAGCGTCGCCCTGACGGTCCTTGACCAGCTGACAAACCACGGCGTGCTGGATTCACTGGAAGAAAAGAGCCGCTATATCCGTTCCCGGCTGAAAGGCTTCCAACAGACATGCGGCCTCGTTGAGGAGATCCGGGGCAAAGGCCTGATCCTCGGCGTGAAATGCCGGGAAGCATCGAAGGACGTGATCGCCCGCTGCCAGGAGAAAGGACTTCTCGTTGTCGGCGCCGGCGGCGAGGTCATACGCATCATACCGGCCCTGAACATCTCGACGGAAGACATCGCCTGCGGCCTTGACATCCTCGAAGAAGCGCTGGCTGAAACCGAGTCTGCTTTGGCTTAAGCTTCCATTCAGACGGGTTTAGGCAATATCCGCAAAAAAATAGAGCCCGATCCCGGCAGTCCGAAATATATCATGACGGTCAGGGGCGTGGGCTATAAATTCAATCACAATCTTTTCGATCCGAAGACCTGAGGGTTTCTCAATCGCCGTTCAGCCTGCTGATCTTGCAGAAATTGGCTGCGAACAGTTCGATCAGCACCGGATCGAACTGGCTTCCGGATCCCGCCATGATCTCTTCAAAGACGGCCTCCTGCGGCAGCGCTTTTCGATAGGGCCTGTCGTTGCTCATGGCGTCATAGGAGTCAACGATGGCCAGGATCCTGCATTCGATGGGAATGTCTTCTCCGGAGATCTCCAGCGGATATCCATCGCCGTCCCACCGCTCGTGATGCCTCAGGATAAGATCGGCGATGGATTTCAATTCGGAGGATTCGCTGGCGATCCTGGAACCGATCATCGAGTGGGTCCTCATTGTTCTCAATTCTTCTTCGTCAAGATCCCCTGGCTTGTTCAATATGCCATCCGGTATGCCGACCTTCCCGATATCATGGAATTTCACCAGTAATAGCAGCCGGTCCACCTGCTTCTGCGTGAGCCGCATGCTGTCGGCGAAAACCCTGGCGATCGCCTCCATCCTTTTAACATGTGCTTCGGTGATATAGTCCCTGACTTCCAGCGCCTTCATCAGCGTTTTGACCAGATTGTTCTTGACGCTGCTTTCTTTCAGCAGCTTGTTCTGGAAAAGGTTGTTGTCCGCTTCCGAGTACATTTCGCTGGCGGTTATCCTTTCCTGGCCGCTGATGGCATAGCCGTCAGATATGGAGATCTTGATCGTATCGTCATTGGCGTTGTTCTCTTCGATCGCCTCATTCAGCAGTTCGAGGCGCTTTTCCACGATATTGCCATCGACGCCCATCAGGATCACGCCGAACTCGTCGCCGCCGATCCTGGCCAGTATCCCGTCGCTGCCAAACTGCTCGCGCAGCAGGCTGGCGGTCCTCATGATCACTTCATCCCCATAATGATGGCCCAGAGTGTCATTGAACGTTTTCAGGCCGTTGATATCGAATATGATGATCGCCATGCCGGGCGTGATGGTTTTATCAAACTGACCGTAGTAGCTTTCGAAAAATCGCCAGTTATAGAGCTCCGTCAGACTATCGCGCTCCGCCATGAAACGGAGGTTGTTTTCCATCTCGACCCTGCCGGTCATGTCCCTGATGAGCACCAGGACCTCGTCGATCTCCGAAATATAGATTCTGGCTTCATAATAGCGATTCCAGCCGTTTTCCCTGAACGTGAAGTTGACGGTCGTCAGTTCCCTTTCCCGGGTCACCGCCTCGATACCGCTCCTCAGGATCTTCAGCACGCTGTGGTCGGCAAGGAGCTTGTCGGCGGTTTCATTGACGCTGTCGTGCATCGATCTGTACGGCTTGATATTCCCGTCGATATCGCTGCCCAGAACGATATCGGGGCTCGCTGCGATCAGCGCCCTGTTCCTGATATTCGTCTTCTCCAGATCCATGATTTTCTCCTGGAGTTCGGAATAATAATTCTTTCTGGATGAATTCTCCCCGAGACCGATGATCGCCTCGCGGGTGGGCTTTTTTCTGCCGTCAGCAGGATAAGACTCTCTCATAAATACTCCTCACATCGAGCTCCGTCAGCTCGCAGGGGTTCGTCACCATGCAGGGATCCATCATCGCGTTCTGCGTCATGCGATCCAGCATTTCGTCGGTAAGCCCGCCGACTTTGAATCCGTCGGCAATGCCGACTCTTTCCCTGAGCCGGGCTATATGCTCCGTCAGTTTATGTTTCAGGCTTATATCGTCAAGTTCGTCCGTTGAGATGCCCATTTTTTTTGATATGACACGGTAGCGGTCCGGGACGCACTCGTAATTCTTTTCCACCACATGGGATAGAAGGATGCTGTTGCATTCCCCATGGGGAAGGTCGAGATATCCTCCCAGACTGTGCGCCATGGCATGGACGGCGCCAAGGCTGGCATTCGAGAAGGCCAGGCCAGCCAGCAGACTCCCCAGCATCATCTGGTACATGGTTTCAATGGATCTGTTCGGCTGGATGGCATCCTCGATGAATCGCCGGAGAAGATAGATCGCCTCCAGGGCGTGCACGTCGGTCAGAGCGGACTGGGCGTTGGAAACGTAGGCTTCGATCGCGTGGGTCAGGGCATCCATGCCGGTGCAGGCAGTCAGGTGGCTGTTCATCGTCATCAGCGGAACAGGATCGATCAGGGCCAGATCCGGCACGATTTTTTTGCTTATTATGGCTTTTTTGACCATATGCTCACTGTCGTTGATGATGGCAAACTGCGAAACATCAGCGGCTGTGCCGGCTGTCGACGGGATGCAGATCAGGGGTGGCCCCGGCAGCCTGATTTCGTCAACGCCTTCATAATCCAGCACATGGCCGCCGTTGGACGTCACGACGCTGATGCCCTTGGCGCAGTCGATGGGACTTCCGCCGCCGATGGCGACGATCAGGTCGCAGCCCTTTTCCAGGAAGTATTCGGTTCCGACCATGACCTCCTTGGCCCGGGGATTGCTCGAGACGTGATGAAAAATCTCATGCGAGATATCATTGGATTCGATATTGTTCAGGATCTCCGCGAACCAAAGCTGTTCCGAAACGGCGGGATCCGTGACGATCAGGGGCTTTTTGCCGCCCAGGTTTATGATATAGCGCCCGACGCTGAGACGGGCGTCAAGGCCGGTTATTATCTCAGGCGCTACGAATTTGCGAAGTTCATAATTGTTCTTATAGATCATTGAGATCGCCTCCCGGCATCTTTCGCCTTCCAATCGATAGGAACATTTGTCGTGTATGATGATGATATCATTCCGCGACCAAAATTTCAATATCGACTGGCGTACGGTCCTGCTGCCGAGGGGCCTAGCTGCCTGGCGGCCTTGCTGCCGCCGGTCTGTTAAAGGACTTACCTGTGCAGCATCCCGATGTCGAATGGATCGTCAGGAATCGCTGGGATCAGCTTTTCCCTCGGCATCCAGCCGGAATAGTATCTCTCTTGCCGCATCATGATCCCTTTTATGGACATAGACGTGATAGATCTTGGATTTATCCTCGCCGACATTGAACACATCAAGGGAGATCATGTTCCTATTCAGGAGATGGGCGCCGCTGTCGCTGAAAACCCTGCATTTAAAGCGGATCCCCGCGGACTTGAGTTCCTCCATCACGGAAATCATCCTTGGGGATCTATATCCTACATATACTTCCATTTGGTTGAAGATTGTGATCATATGAGTCCTCTCGCGGTCACCCGCTTATTTCTTCCAGCGATTTTCCCATGGTTTCACTGCCAAAGACCAGAACGACCAATGCCACGATGGCGAACACCGCCGTCAGCATCGCAAAAACATAGACATAACCGGCGGAAACACCATAAGCCTTGTAGACGACGGGCACGATGAACGGCGCGCTGAAGGCGCCGATCCTGCCGAAGGCCGCAGCCCATCCGGCGCCGGTCGCCCTCATATCCGTCGGATAGACTTCGGGTGTATAGGCATAGACGCAGCCCCATGCTCCCAAACTGAAAAAGTAGAGCAGGCAGCCGTACAGCAGCACTTCGCCCGGATCGCCGGCATGCCCGAACAGCCAGGCGGCAAGCGATGTTCCGGCAAAATAGACCGCCAGCACTTTTCGCCTTCCAACTTTTTCGACCAGATATGCAGCGCTGAAATAACCCGGCAGCTGCGCCAGGCACATTATAAGCGTAAATTCGAAGCTTCTTACAAGGTCGAAACCGCGATCGACCAGCAGCGACGGCGTCCAGAGGACGAATCCATAATAGCCGAGATTGATGCCCAGCCATATCGTCCACAGGACCATGGTGCTTCGGATATATCGCTTCGACCAAAGATCCGCGAAATTCAGCCTGGCTGCGTCGCCTCCCCTTTTCACCTTCGCATGGGAGTGGCTGCCGCTGTCCAGGCTCTCTGGCATGTCTTTAGCGCCGGCGATCCCTGCCTGTTTCTCCATCTCCTCGACGATACCGGCCGCTTCAGCCGTTCGTCCCGCGGATTCCAGGTATCGGGGTGATTCCGGCACTGCCTTTCGCAAATATGCCGCGTACAATGCCGGCAGGGCGCCGACCCAAAAGGCCATGCGCCAGCCGTAAACAGGTATCAGCAGATAGGCTACCAGCGCAGCGGCGATCCAGCCCCAGGCCCAGAAGCTTTCCAGAAGGATCACGTTTCGACCGCGAATGCGCGCCGGCGAGAATTCGCTGACAAGCGTCGAGGCCGCCGGCAGTTCGCCGCCGAGGCCGAAGCCGGTGATGAATCTAAGGATCAGCAGCATCGGAAAATTGACCGCAAAGCCGGACAGGCCGCTGGCAACGCCATAGATCACCAGGGTGAGCATGATCACCGTCCTGCGGCCCCACCTGTCCGCCGCCATTCCTGAAAGCCCCGCTCCCAGCGCCATGCCGAGCATCCCGGCGCTGCCGAGCAGCGCCAGATCCTGGGTCGACAGGGCCCATTCCTTGCCGATGGCCGCCATGACGCCGGAAACCATGCCCTGGTCCATGGCGTCGAACATCCATCCCGCGCCGGTCAGCAGCAGGATCTTTTTCAGCATCGGCGTCGACGGCAGTCTGTCAAGACGCGCAGTGAGTCCCTGCATGGATCGCTCCTCCAATTCAGTAAAATTGTTGTTCTGATTTTCCATAGTTCTCGCTTAGAGAACTTTATTCAAGAATTCAATGGTCCGCGGATTCTTTGGATTTGAGAACATCTCCGCCGGAGGCGCCTCCTCCATGATGATCCCGCCATCCATGAAAAGCACACGATCAGCAACATCCCTGGCAAATCCCATCTCGTGGGTCACCACGACCATGGTCATGCCGATGGACGCCAGCTCCTTCATGACAGCGAGCACTTCCCCGACCATCTCTGGATCAAGGGCTGAAGTCGGCTCGTCGAACAGCATGATATCCGGTTCCATCGCAAGGGCCCTGGCAATGGCCACACGCTGTTGCTGGCCGCCGGACAGCTGCCTCGGCCGAACGTCCGCCTTTTCCGAAAGGCCGACCCGCTCAAGCAGCTCCAGCGCCTTCTGCTCGATTTCCCTTTTGGGTTTCAGCTTGAGCTCGAGGGGCGCCAGCATGATGTTCTGCTTGGCTGTGAGGTGTGGAAAGAGATTGAACTGCTGGAACACCATCCCGATATTTCGTCTCACCTTGTTCAGATCGACTTTCGGATCTGTGATCAGGATGTCGTCCACTGTGATGTCGCCATGAGTCGGCTCTTCCAGACGGTTGATGCACCGCAGGAATGTCGATTTGCCCGAGCCGCTGGGGCCGATGACGCAGACGACTTGCCCCCGCTGGATTTCCAGGCTGATGCCCTTAAGCACTTCCAGCTTGCCGAAATATTTATGCAGATTGTTCACAATGATTTGAGCCGTCATATCATCACCTTCTTCTCAACTGTTTTCGATATATGCGACAGTATCGCGATGATGACGAAATAGAACAGCGCGACCCAGGTATAGGTCGCAAAGGATTCCATCGATCGGCCCACATATATTTTCGCCTGGTACATGATGTCCGCCAGTCCGATGACGGAGATCAGCGAGGAATCCTTAAGCGTGATGATGAACTGGTTGACCAGGGACGGCAGGCAGATCCTGAGCGCCTGCGGAAGCACGACGATCTTCATCGCCTGGGCATGGGAAAGGCCGAGGCTCCTTGCCGCTTCCATCTGGCCTGGATTGACCGCGTTGATGGCCCCCCGGAATATTTCGGACAGGTACGCGCCGGCATTCAGCGTCAATGTAACGAATCCCGCGAAAAAAGGCGTGAAGCGTACGTCGAAACCCGCGTACTGAAGCAGCTGCGGTATCGCGTACTGGATATAGATCACCTGGACCAGCAGCGGCGTTCCTCTGATGATGCCAACGTATACTTTCGATAGGCCGCGAAGGACCGCCCTTTTCGACAGAGCCATGAAACAGGAACACAATCCCAGTATAAAAGCCATTAGAAGTGACAATACTGTCACTTCTAATGTGATCCACAGCCCCTGGAACAGCAACGGTGATACTTCGCCGAAAACTTTACCCAAGTTCATTATAATTCTCCGTTATTCGGCGGAAATGTAGCTGTCGAGAATTTCCTGATATTTTCCGCTGGCTTTGATGTTTTCAAGTCCTTTGTTGAACATGTCGAGAAGTTCGGTGTTCTTGCCCTTCATGACCGCGAAGCCGTAGGACGATCCTCTTTCCATATCCGTGACCATTTTCAGCCCGTTGCCCTGGGAGATGCCGTATCCCATAACAGGATAGTCTTCGAAGCAGGCCACGGTGTTTCCGGTCTTGACGTCTTCATACATAAGCGGTGATTCGTCAAAGTATACGAGTTCGAAGCCGTAGGTGCCCTTAATGGATTCCGCGAAGGTTGCGCCTTCGGTGCCGGTCTTGACAGCTACTTTCTTTCCTGCCAGATCCTGATAGGATTTGGTCGTCTCATCGGCGGCGCTGATCGCCATCACGACGCCGGAATCATAATAAGGCGCGGAGAAATCATATTTCTGCTGACGTTCTTCCGTGATGCTCATGCCCGCGATGACAGCGTCGGCCTGGTTTGATTCGAGAGCTGCAACAGCTGCGCTGAATCCGACCGGATTCAATTCATATTCGAAGCCCTGGTCTTCCGCAATGGCTGCCAGGATGTCGATATCGATGCCGACATAGTCGCCTGCTTCATTCTGGAATTCAAATGGGGCAAAGGTCGTATCCGTTGCTATTTTATAGACCGTTGCTTCAGGTGCAGCCGCTTCTTCTTCGGTACCGCCGCCGCAGCCGGCGAATGTCCCGAGGGCCAGCAGGAGAATGAGCGCTAAAGTGAGAATTTTTTTCATTTGTAATACCTCCCGGTGAAAAATATAAATTTCATGCTTTTACATTATACATTAAGTATTGAATAAAAAACAGAGTTAGTTAAAAAATTGTTGATGTCTTGCGCTATAGAAACGTTACCATCAGTGGGATCGTCAGGATCGAAAACAGCGTGCTCATGAATACGATCTTCGAGGCGAAGTACTGGTCGTTGCCGTATTTTCCCGCCAGGATCGTCGTGCTCGCCGCCGCAGGCATGGCCGTGGCCAGCACCGCGATGCTGACAAAGAGTCCTGCGATCCCCAGCGCCTTCAATATCCCCATCACCAGCAGCGGAAGGACGATGAGCTTGAAAATGCTGGCCTTGATTATTGTTCTGTCCGTAAAGATATGGGAGAATTTGAGATCCGCCAGCATCGATCCGACAAAAATCATCGCCAGGGGCGTCGCGATTTTTCCAAGCATATCCAGGAATCCAAGCACCGGACCGGGCAGTTCCAGTCCCGAAACGATCAGCGCCAATCCGATGAACACCGCTATAATGCAGGGATTCAGCAGGCCCTTCAGCTGTGAAGGGCGGAATCCGGCGTCGGCTTCATGAGCGCTTCTGCGCGGCCTTCCGAGGATCGAGATCCCGAAGGTCCAGACGAAAAGATCATAGAACATGTTCAGGATCACCATGTAGAGCAGACCTTTGTTGCCAAAAAAAATATATGAAATCGGAAAACCCATGAATCCCGTATTCGCAAAAACCGTTATGAATTGGACGATATCCCTTTCAGCCCCGCGGAGCCCGAGGATCCTCGGAAACAAATAGGAAACCAGAACGTAAAAGAGATAGAGTCCCAGTGATATTCCCACCATCATGGCGATTTCGCGCATCATTTCCGCCGAATAGGAAAACGTGCTCATCGATTGTATTATAAGCGCCGGCATCGACACCAGCAGGATCAGGTTGCCCAGATCCTCATTCATCTTATTGCTGATGATCCGGTATCGCTTGCACAGATAACCGGTGCCGACCAGGGCGAATAGTATCAGGACTTGGCTGTATATGTCCATTGCTGTCCTTTCACATCGTATTTCTGTGCGAATATCCTATCGCGGCGAGGCCGATCTGGCCTTCTCGAATTTCGCTTCGCTGATATGGCAGTAGCCGCCCGGATTTTTCGACAGGTATTTCTGGTGGTACTCCTCGGCTGGATAATAGTTTTGCAGCTGCAGGGCTTCAATGGCCAGGGGCCTGTTGTACTTCTGCTGAAGCTCATCCAGCGATCCCTCGATCACCGCCATGTCTTCCTCGTCGACATAGTATATCCCGGTTCGGTATTGCGTGCCAACGTCATTTCCCTGCCGATTCAGCGACAACGGGTCGATGGCGTCATAAAAAACTTCCAAAAGGAACTTCAGGCTGACCTGATCCGGGTCATAAAACACCTTCACGGTCTCGGCATGCCCTGTATTTTTCCTGCAGACCTCTTCGTATGTCGGACATTCGGTCCTGCCGTTGGCATAACCCACCTCGGTTGCGACGACGCCCGGGATCAGGGAGAGATATTTTTCCGCTCCCCAGAAGCAGCCGCCGGCCAGATAAATCGTCTTGACTCCCCGGCTCGCGTTTATGGTTTTTTCAATATCCATATAAACACACCCTTTCTTGTTGTTCGGGCCTTCGATTTCGTCATAGCATACTCTCAAGCCTATAATACAATTTTATGATATATGCCCCAAATGTCAAACCATGTATTTCTTGCCCGGTTTTGCGGCAGAAACCTGCGGTTCTCCTGAAAGCCGCGCGGCTGCTGTTCGTAATTATTTTTGCATTTTCAGTATTTTCAGTATATATTTTTGTTTTGCCGCCATTATTTCGTATATGCTTCAAAAAGTATAATGTATTCTTGCTTCAAACGCTTGATTGACACAAGGGCAAAATGTTATGATACAACATTGAATCAAACAAGACGGGAGGGTACAAAATGGTAAGCATGAGTCCGATCCAGATCGCTCTGGTGATAATCGCGATAATCGTTATTTCTGTTGTTTTCATTTTAAATGTTAGGAAAGAGCTCCGATGAGCGGGCGAATTCCCTGTTAGGAGGTACTGACATGCTGGAATCATTATTTATAGCCGGGCAGGTTTATTTTATGGGCTTCGCGATCTCGATCGTCATTGCGGCTCTTATCAAGTCCATATTGTATGTTATAAGACGTTTCTCATAAACGGCCCATCCACATTTTACGAAGGAAGTGAAAAACCATGTACATATTGAATTTTTTTCAGGGGATCTCCACATTATTCTTTGAGGAGCCCAAAATCGCCATCGCGAGGATCGTGCTGATCGCGCTCGGGATCGCCATGGTATACTTGGGCAGGAAAAATATCCTCGAGCCTCTGATCATGATCCCGATGGGCTTTGGAATGTTCTCCGTCAATGCCGGCGTCCTGTTCCTGTCCGCGACTCAGACCGGGACCATTTTCATGGACCCTCTTGTTGCTGACACCAACGGCCTAATGACTATACTGCAGATCGACTGGCTGCAGCCGATTTATACCTTCACCTTCAGCAATGGGCTGATCGCCTGCATCGTTTTCATGGGTATCGGCATTATATCTGACGTGGGCAATGTGCTTCGATTCCCGTTCACCAGCATGCTGATCGCCATGTTCGCCGAGCTCGGCACCGTCGTCACATTCCCGATCGCCCATGCGATGGGCCTGTCGTGGGGAGAAGCTGCGGCTGTCTCGACCATTGGCGGCGCAGACGGCCCGATGGTCCTGTATACATCCCTGATGCTGGCAAAGGATCTTTTCGTCCCTATCACGATCGTTGCTTATCTTTATCTCAGCCTCACTTACGGCGGTTACCCGTTCCTCGTCCGGCTGCTGATCCCCAAGGATATCCGCGCCATCGTCGTTAAGACGACGATCAAGGACAATATAACATCCGGCGAAAAACTGGCGTTCGACGTCATCGCCTGCATGGTCCTCTGCCTGCTGTTCCCGGTGGCCGCCCCTCTGTTCATGAGCTTTTTCCTCGGGAATGCCGTCAGGGAATCCGGGCTGACAAAATATACGAAAATGATCGAAGAGGTATTCCTTTATGGCGCGACATTCTTTCTGGGCCTGATGCTGGGCGTCCTCTGCGAAGCAAGCACGATCCTCAATCCGAAGATCCTCGTGCTGCTGATCCTGGGTATCATAGCGCTGCTTCTGTCCGGTATCGGCGGGATCATCGGCGGATATGTCGTCTATCTGATAAACGGGAAGAATTTCAACCCCGCCATCGGCATCGCCGGCGTGTCCTGTGTGCCGACAACGGCCAAGGTCGCGCAGAAAGAGGTCCATAAGGTCAACAAATACAGCTTCATCCTGCAGTATGCAATGGGCGCCAATATCTGCGGCGTCATTACATCCGCCATCCTGACAGGTATCTATGTCACGCTGATCCCGATGATCAAATAATTTTTTCCGCTGAGTCTGTTATAATAGTAAATGAATCACTAAGCACTGTTTAAGGAGGTATCACCCATGACCGAACGCATCATCACCACTGGAATGTCGTCGATCACGAAAAAAGAAGTCGGCGCCAATGACACGGACTCTTCTTTTTCCAGCCCTCTTGACTTCCTATTGTCGACGACGGCTATCGTTGCAATGCTCATTGAGGCTTCTGTGAAAATGCTGGACAGCACGCTGGACGGCGACCTGATCACCGTCGGCAAGCACTTGGATCTATATCACCTGAAACCGACTCTGGTCGGCGAAAAGATCGAACTGATCCTGACAGTCAAAAAAGTCGAAAAGGATTCCATCTCCATGGATTTCCTGATCTGCGACAGCATCGGGGCCATCTGCAGCGGGACTTATGAAAGGGTCATCGTCAACAAGAACCAGCTGATCGACATCGCATACGCCCGATCCGAAGCGAAGGAATGATATCTGGCAGGCCTACTGCCTGCGCAAGACTCCATCGCGGCTGCAGCAGGCTGTCATCTGAATAAAGAAACCAATGGGCGCCCGCTGATCTGGCGCCCATTGTTGTTCACTGGCTGTTTATTGCGGCATGCTATTTTTATCTATTTTTTATACTGCGACTGCTGCGTCATATCCTCTCTTTGGCTTCATAAAGCGTATGGAGCAGGTCGTGGGCCCTGTGCCCGTAAGGCTCGCCGAGGAATTCCCTGTAAAGGTTCTGCACCGCCTCGTTTTCATGGGATTTTCGCCTGGTTTTCCCCGCGTCTTCCACATACAGCACCTGCTGCCGCTTGCTAACAATCTCCATGTCGCCGTGGTGGTAGGGCTGTCCGCCTCCGCCGACGCAGCCGCCCGGGCATGCCATGATTTCGATGGCATTGACTGCATTGCGACCGTCTGCTATGATACGAATAGCGAACGTACGCTTTAGTGTACATATTCGGCGTGTTTTATAATAAATGCATCGAATGCCGATCGTATGTCGCCCATGTATAACACGAATATAACCAATCTAAGAAAAAACCTGTTCACCATTCTGGAACAGACTGTCAAATACTATGAGCCCGTCAACGTCTGCACGAAAGACGGAAACGCCGTCATACTAAGTGAAGAGGACTATACTGGCCTTATGGAAACACTTTATCTCTGCTCCATCCCAGGCATGCGGGAGCGCATCGCGGAAGGACTCGATACCCCGGCGGATGAGTGCGTTCCTGAAAACGAGGTCGAATGGTGATGTATTCGATCTTCTTTGATAAAAAAGCCATGAAAGACTTCACTCTATTAAAGTCTTGCGGCTTGGACGGCAAGTCAAGAGATCTGATCGGGATCCTGCGCCTGGATCCATACCTGTATTCTCCGTCGTTCGAAAAATTATCCGGTGATTTGCAGGACGCTTTTTCCAGAAGGATCAACATCCACCACAGGCTTGTTTACCAGGTTTTGGATGAATCAAAAACCGTCAAGATCATCAGTTTGTGGTCACACTATGAGTTCTGAAGTCTCATATCAGTTTTACACTAATAGTCGGAGGTACGCATGGATATTCAAAAACTAACGATCGGACAGATGGCTGAGCTGAATCAGGTCACGCGGCAAACGCTTCGGCATTATGAAACCGAAGGCCTTCTCATTCCATATTATTCGGATCCGGACACAGGGTACCGATATTACCACATCGACCAAAGCGCCAAGCTGGATATGATCCAGTATCTGAAATTCTGCGGCATGTCGCTCCAACAGATCAAAACCGAGCTGGAATCCGCAAACATCGACGAGGTCCAGAGTTTTCTGACCACGCAGCTGGGTTACATAGACGAATCCCTGCGCAGGCTTAACCAAAGCAGGCGCGCCATCGCCAGGACGATCGAGAATTATAAACGCTACAAGCTGCTGCCGCAAAACCAGACGATCTTCCACGAAATCATCCCGGCCCGAAAAATCTATGTCCATACTTCCAGCATGAATTATTTCGACAAGAATGATTCAGGATACGAGATGATGCTGCGTCAATTGAAGTGCAGCCTAGTGAATAAGAAATTGCCGACCAATTATTTCTGCAATATCGGGACGATCATCCGAAAACAATATATTGAGAAGCGCGTCCTGTATGCGAACGAAGTCTTTATGTTCGTGGACGATGATTTCGACTATCAGGATTCTGTCGAGACAATACCCGAAGGCATGTATGTGGGCATCTGCGCCGAGGATTTCAGCAGGGAAGACGAATTCGCCGAGCGCCTGTTCGATTATATCCGCGACAACGATTATATGATCATGGGCGATTACATCTGCGAGGTCGTCGCCGAATACCCGATGTTCGAAAAAACACCGCGAAGCATGTTATATAAGATCCAGATTCCGATTCAGATCAGCAAGTAAATCATTGTGGCTCCCAATTTTGCAGAGTCGAATTCAAGCTCGAGATCCAGCACATGCGATCCCGGGCCTTTTTTTGTTTTCTGCCACAAACCAGAGAAAACATTACTGTTACACACATGTTGCTCCCCTCTCATTTCATAAATCCAGCCTGTCGCGACAATGTTCATAGCCTGCTTCTTAGCTTTTACAGCAGATTTCACCCAGACGAAAATCCGGCGCGAACTTAACGGACACATGTGCATGTACCATTGGATTCACGGCAGCGGCTTCCGACTGTCGAATGTGTTGAAAAATGCTGATTTCTAATTCTCTGGCGGCAGTCAGCGTATCCTTTCGGATTTTTCTGACAATTGTCCAAAAATGCGTCTGAAAATTCAATCATTATCTTGACATTATTGTAGCATACAAGTGTAGAGTATAGATTGAAGATAAATTTTTTCATTTGGAAAGGAGGATCTGTCAATGGATTGCGTTCTTGTAAAAAAGGCGGATATCATCACTGAATTTCTGGATTGCGGCGAAGGCAACGACTTTAAGATCGTCGACGTCATCGACAAGAAAGATGGCGCGCCATACACCGTCGGCGTCGTTGAAATGGGCAAATGCGAAGGTGTCGAATTCGAATATGACGACGATGCCGGCTGTTGCTACATGCTGGAGGGAGAAATCACCCTGAAAGAAAACCTGTCGGGCAAAGTCATGAAGTACGAAGTTGGAGATGTCGTCTTTATCCCCCAGAAAAAAGGACTTGTCATCACTTTCAGCACCGAGGATTATGCCAGGTTTGTATTTGTCACTTATCCGCACTGGAGATGATTGGAATCATTTTATCAAACGAAATTTAAAAAAGGAGTAGGATAACGATGTCAAAAAACACTAATGAAAACACCCTGAATGCGGATCGGCTTCAAGGGAACATGGGTGTTGGCGCCCTTGTCATGTCGGTCCTCGCATTTTCCGGCCCACTATTGACCACATCCGGATTTATACCCGTTTATTTCCCTTTGCTGGAATCTGAGGCGTCCGGCGTGCCGATGGTATTCATTTTTGTAACAATTGTTTTGGTATTATTTGCCACAGGCTTCTCCAAAATGGGAACAGTAATGGATCGGCCGGGCGGCTTCTATACTTATGTCACAGATGGCCTCGGCCGTAAATCCGGACTGATGACGGCCGTTCTCTTAGTGGCTGGATACATGTCGATCGCGCTCTTTGCGCCACCACTGATCGCCATCTATACGCAAAATGTAGTCGAAAACATTTTTTTCGGTCCCCATATCCCCTGGTTCATCATAGCTATCATTTCAGTAATCTGCACGACGCTTCTCGCATACAGAAGGATCGACTTGTCAGCGTCCGTCCTGTTTTGGGTCATGGTTTTTGAAAGCGCCGCGGTCTTTGTGTTTGATGCCGTCTGCTTTGTCAAAGGCTATGCGATCAATGGCGGATTGGTGGGCTTCACAGCGCCGTCGATCACCACCAGCGCATTTGGCGTAGTATTGCTGTTTGTGGTAGGAAACTTCATGGGCTTCGAAGCAACGGTCATTTATCGCGAAGAGTGCCGAAATCCCCAAAAGACGATCCCCCGCGCCACGTTCGGCGCGGTCATCGGCATTGGCGCATTCTATTTCCTTGCATCCTGGGCTTTCCTGGCATATTATGGAAATAGCGCGGCGGAAGTCCTGGCCAATGATGCGGCGATCGCTTTCATGAATATACTCGGAACGGCCAGCAAGGTATTCGGCGATATCGTATCGATCGTCGTCATAACCTCCTGCTTCGCCTCGCTGCTGTCGATCCAGAATGTCGCATCGCGTTATTTATTCTCTCTCGGCAGGGACGAAGTGCTGCCGAAGGTTCTGGGCAAAGTGCACATCAAGCACCGCTCGCCGTATGTGGCGGCAACCACGGTCGGCGTGATCTGGATCATAACGCTTACGATCTTCCTGCTGACTGGCAAAGATCCGGTTTATCTATATCTGCTGTTCGCCGGCGTCGGCGAATTCCTTATCGTCACAGGCATATTCATGGCTTGTCTCGCAGTAATAGCGTATTTCCAGAAGAACAAGCAATTCAATTTCTCAATTTGGACGACGCTGATCGCTCCAGGTCTGGCGTTGATCGGCCTGGCGTTTGTGCTGGTCAAGGCTGTAATGAATTTCGAAGCGCTGACTGCCGCGCCCGGCATGGTTTCGGTGGTCCTGTTCTCAGCCATGGTCATTCTGGCCATCGGGAGCTATGTTTACGCGATGTATCTGCAAAAATCCAGGCCGGAAGTCTATGAACGCATCGGCCGGCAGGATTTTGTCGATGTTGAGGAACAGCCCGCAAAATCGCCTGCAAGCGGCGCTGTCGCCGAACCGGACGAGGCTTAGATCTCGACGGGCTCCCCTCCCGTACCGATTATTCCTTAATCATCGCTGGTGCCTGGGCGGGATCCACATAAAAAGCAGGTTAAAAATTACTGCGGACGAATGCAAATTCGTCCGCAGTTTTTCATGATTATTGATGGGATCCCAGACACAAAAGACAGCGATAATCTTTTCGTCGCCTTTTGATATATTTACTAATGGTACAAAGATCTGTGCAAATACAATCCACATATTGCCATGCCAGACTTCTATTTTATGTCATATGTTTTCAAGAGCACATCCGTGTCATTGCAATCCAGATCCTCCATCGTCGTAAAAATCCAGCCAGCTACATTGTGGACGTCAACACCGAATTGCGCCAATGGTTTCGCCGCAATCATAAATACGATATCCTTGTCGTTTTTCATATAGTCCCTGGCATATTCGAATTTACCTTTCGATAACCTGATCCCGAAACGGTCGAAGCCCTTAGGATCGTCCGGTATCGCGCGTACTCCGAAAATTTTATCAAAGATAGAAACCTCATCGATGCTTCTGGTTGAAATTCCACAGAAATGAAGATCACGGTGATAAGTCAGTATCGCGCGTTCAAATGCGACACTTTCAAAGAGCGCATCAGCGACTGTGTCCCTCGCTCCCCCACCGCTGCCATAGTTTCCAATCAGGTAGAACTTTTCACCCTGAATTTTATAGCCATCCGTCAGTTTTGCGACATCAAGCCCGGCGTCAAGGAAGGGCTGAAGTGGTGTTTCAATCAGGATATCCTCGCTGCCTGTCAAATCAAAATCATAGCTGATCTTCAACGTGGTTTCTCCGTCGACACTCAGATAGTAATAGTTATCTACTGCAGTATTCTCCTTGACCATGTCCGCATGGGCAGCAACAAGATCGACAAAGGAATTCCGACTGGATTCCAGCATCGCGTCCGTGTTCCCACAGCTAGATAAAAGTACAGTAGTCAATACCAACATCGCAATGGCTTGAATCGATCTGCGCATTTCCCGCCCTCCTTTCGGAATACTCCACATTTAATTTATATACCCGTTTCTAAATGGATAATTTAAATCACTGAGTAATTTTTACCCAATTCCCCACGCATGAGTCCAGATCCAAAAAATAAAGAAAAAACCGGTTATAAAATTCAACAATAGTTGAAAATCATAATCGGTCATCTGTATATCCCGGTCAAGCTTCGGCTTTGTTGCGAGAGGCGAATCGATGCAATACCTCTGTGCCGCAGGCACGCCACCTTCCTGGTTAAGCGTTTCGCATGTTTTCGAGAAAACCATCGCGACACACTAAATATCAAGGTCAAGCTTCGGCTTCATTGCGAGAGGCGAATCGATGCAATACCTCTGTGCCGCAGGCACGCCACCTTCCTGGTTAAGCGTTTCGCATGTTTTCGAGAAAACCATCGCGACACACTAAATATCAAGGTCAAGCTTCGGCTTCATTGCGAGAGGCGAATCGATGCAATACCTCTGTGCCGCAGGCACGCCACCTTTCCGGCCAAGTGTTCTGCATGTTTTTGAGAAAACCATCGCGACATACCTCTTAGGCCGAAGGCCGGGTCGCGCTGAGTTTTCGAAAAGATTTCAGAACGCGCCTATTCCCACTCTATAGTTGAAGGCGGTTTGCTTGTCACATCATAAACCACCCTATTGACGCCCTTGACCTCGTTGACGATCCGGCTGCTGATCTTCTCCAGCACGTCATACGGGATCCTGGCCCAGTCGCTGGTCATGCCATCCACGCTGGTGACGGCGCGGATGCCGACGGTGTGGACGTAGGTGCGTTCGTCACCCATGACGCCGACGGACTTGATGTTCGGCAGGACGGTGAAGTATTGCCAGATCGCGCCTTCTAGGCCGGCGTTCTTTATTTCTTCGCGCAGGATCCAGTCGGATTCGCGGATGATTTCGAGTTTTTCATCGGTAATCTCGCCGAGGCAGCGGATCGCAAGGCCTGGGCCGGGGAACGGCTGGCGCCAGACGAGCTCGTGGGCGATGCCGATCTCCTCGCCGACGGCGCGGACTTCGTCCTTGAAAAGCTGCCTGAGGGGTTCGAGCAGCGTCATCTTCATTTCCTCCGGAAGGCCTCCTACATTGTGGTGGCTCTTGATGACCGCCGCTTCGCCGGTGCCGCTTTCGACCACGTCGGGATAGATCGTCCCCTGCAGCAGAAAATCAAAGACGCCCTGCTCTTCCATGAGCTTTTCGGCTTCCGATTCAAAGACGCGGATGAACTCCTCGCCGATGATCTTGCGCTTCCGCTCAGGATCCGAAACGCCTTCGAGCTTTCCGAGAAAACGCTCTTGGGCGTTGACGCGCTTGATGCGGATGTTGAACTGCCGACCATAGACTTCCATGACCTGGTCGCCTTCGTTTTTGCGCAGCAGTCCGTGGTCGACGAAAATACAGGTCAGGTTGTCGCCGATAGCTTTATGTGTCAGAACGGCGGCGACGGACGAGTCCACGCCACCGGAAAGGGCGCAGAGGACTTTCTTGTCACCGACGGTTTCCTTGATTTCACGGATCTTGGTCTGGGCAAATCCGGACATAGTCCAGTCCTGTTTGCAGCCGCATACTTCGTACAGGAAGTTCGTCAGCAGTTTCTGCCCAAATGGCGTGTGGTGGACCTCCGGATGGAACTGGACGCCATAGAGCTTCCTGCCGGCGTCTTCCATGGCCGCGGTCGGGCAATGCTCCGTGCGGGCCGTGGCCTTGAAGCCGGATGGCGGCGTTTCAATGTAATCCGTGTGGCTCATCCAGCATTCGCTTGTATCGAAAATATCCTTGAAAATCAGGCTGCCCGGCTCTGTGATATGGATGCGGATCCTGCCGTATTCCCTGAAATCGGGACTGACGACTTTGCCGCCCATCAGATGGGCCATAAGCTGGGCTCCATAGCAAATGCCCAGCACCGGGATCCCCAATTCAAAAAGTTCCTTTGGCACTGTCGGCGCGCCGTCGGCATAGACGCTGGCGGGACCGCCGGTGAATATGATCCCCTGAGGCCTGCCTTCCGCGATCTTCTCCATGCATTTCGAATAAGAAACGATCTCACAGTAGACGTTCGCCTCCCTGACTCTCCTGGCGATCAGCTGATTGTACTGGCCGCCGAAGTCAACGACTAAAATTCCCTGGTAATCCATTTGGCTTCTCCTTACTCGTTTCCTCTGGCTGAATAGTTCGGCTCTTCGTTGGTGATGCTTATATCATGCGGATGGCTTTCTATCAGCCCCGCATTGGTGATCTTGACAAATTGGGCTTTTTCCTTGAGTTCCTCAATATTGTGCGTGCCGCAGTAGCCCATGCCGGCCTTCAATCCACCGACCAGCTGATAGACGATGTCCTTGAGTTCGCCTCTGTAAGGCACCCGGCCTTCGACGCCTTCCGGAACGAATTTCTGAGCTTCCTCCTGGAAATACCGGTCCGAACTGCCTTTTTTCATGGCGGCGGTGGAGCCCATACCTCTATAGACCTTGAAATTCCTGCCTTTGAAAATGATGCTCTCGCCAGGGCTTTCTTCGGTGCCGGCAAACAGCGATCCGATCATGCAGACGTCGGCGCCTGCAGCGATGGCTTTCGTGATGTCGCCGGAATATTTGATACCGCCGTCGGCAATGATTGGAATGCCGTACTGGGCCGCTATTTCAGAGCAGTCCATGACTGCCGAGATCTGGGGCACGCCGATGCCTGCGACGACGCGGGTCGTGCAGATGGAACCTGGGCCGATGCCGATCTTAAGGGCGTCTGCGCCTGCTCTGATCAGCTCGATGGCAGCTTCGCCGGTGGCTATGTTGCCTGCGATGACCTGCAGATCCGGATAAGCCTTCTTGACTTTCTTTACTGCGTTGATGACCCCTTCGGAATGGCCATGGGCTGTATCGATGGTCACGACGTCGACACGGGCTTTCACAAGCGCTTCGACGCGGTCCATCATATCCGCCGTCACGCCGACGGCTGCGCCGGCCAGCAGCCTGCCCTTGCTGTCCTTGGAAGAGTTCGGGAACTGGATGCGCTTTTCGATATCCTTGATCGTGATCAGCCCTTTAAGTATCCCGTTGTCGTCCGTCAGCGGAAGCTTTTCGATCTTGTGCTTCTTCAGGATCTCCAGGGCGCCTTCCATCGTGATGCCTTCCCTGGCAGTCACCAGGTTTTCCTTGGTCATGACGTCGTCGATCCTCTGGGTCATATCGGTTTCGAACTTGACATCCCGGTTCGTGATGATCCCCAGCAGCCGCTTGCTTTCGTCAACGATTGGGACGCCGGATATCTTATATTTCGCCATCAGGTCGTTGGCGTCCTGGATCGTGTGGTGCGGGCTCAGGAAGAAAGGATCCACGATGACGCCGTGCTCGCAGCGCTTGACTTTATCCACTTCATCCGCCTGCTCGGCGATGGACATGTTCTTGTGGATGATGCCGATGCCGCCCTCCCTGGCGATGGCTATGGCGAGCCTGGATTCCGTCACGGTGTCCATGCCGGCGCTCATCAGCGGTATATTCAGCTTTATCTGCTTCGTCAGGCTGGTCGAGATGTCGACATCCTTTGGCAGTATGTCGGATTTCCCCGGCAGCAGCAAAACATCGTCAAAGGTCAGCGCTTCTTTCAAAACTTTCTCTCTCAAGTTTTCTCCTCCTCTATCTGTTCAATTCAACTATCAGTTCTTCCAATGTCAGCTCGTTCCGCGTGATGTATTCCGCCGCGGTTTCGCCGACGTATCGTATATGCCACGGCTCGTAACTATAGCCGGTGATATCTTCCCTGCCCTCGGGATAACGGAGGATGAATCCGTATTCCCAAGCGTGCTCTTTGATCCATTTGCCTTCTTTTGATTCGCCGAATTCATAGCTGATGGCATAATCCAGCGACGCTGTGGACAGATCCGCCGCGAGGCCGGTCTGGTGCTCGCTCTGTCCAGGCTTGGCGCTGGTCCTGTTGGCGGCTTCCACGGATCCTTTCTTGATGACGTTGCTGTCGAAAATGGCCTTTTGAAGTGCATACGACCTGTATGCCGTCGTAATGACGATCTCCATATCCTGTTTCAGGGCGTCGGAGAACATGGCGTCAAGGTGTTCCGCCGCTTCGCACCTCATATACCTTGCCGAGTCGTCCCGGCCCGGCGCGAAGGCTTCGATCCGTTCCAGATCGTCCGGCTTGTATCCAGGATCAAGTTCATTCTGTTTGTTCACGAGGATCAGCAGATCAGAGTTCCTGTCGATGTCCGACAGAGCGGTCTGTTGCCGATCCGGCGCGCTTTCGGTGCCGTCGCCTTGCGCCGTTTGCTCAGAAGGGTTTTCAGCGATGGCGGCAGCCCCGTCCGCTGTATTGTCAAATTTATTTATTATAACCGCTGACATGAAAATAATCAAGCATAAGCCTGCAAATAAAACCAATTGCTTATTGTTGAACCTGATGCTTTTCATGACGGGCCTCCGTTCATTTGGGACCGATCCTGCGGATCAGCGTCAGCAGGTCGCTGTATATGCCATAAGCGGTCTGTTCGATCTCGGGATCCTTCTCGATAATGCCGATTTCTCCCATCAGATCGGTCCTGATCGACAGAATTGAGGATGTGGCGTCGATGCAGCCGTAGACATCATCGATGGGCACGAGGATCGGCGCGACCCTGGCTTTAGCAACGCCGTATTCCAGTGCGGCCTCGCAGATCAGCTTGTAGCGCTTGCCATCCTCTTTCGCCCTGGCAACGTCCTCGGCCGTTATCCCCGCGATGCCGCAGCGATCGACGTCTGTCGGATGAAGCTCGACGCAAAGGAGCGCGTTGGCTATTGCCGCTGTTTTCGCCGCCGCGTCCCAGCCATCCACGTCCAGGCTTGGATCGGCTTCGGCAAAACCGCGCCGCTGGGCCTCAATGACGGCGCTCTGATAATCCCTGCCTTTTTCCATTTCGCCGAGGATGAAATTCGTTGTCGAATTCAGTATGCCGCGAAATCCCAGGACCCTGCATCCGGGAAGCGTCTCCCGCACCAGATTGAATACCGGCGCGCCATCCATGACCACCGTCTCATAAAGAAGCTCCAGGCCTTTGTCTTTCGCTATCGCTTTAAGCCTGCTGAGATCCCATGCGACAGGGCCCTTGTTCGCCGTGATGGCGTGCAGGCCGTTTTGCAGGGCAGTTTCGATATGGCTGATGGCCGGCTGTCCGTCGAAAACCGACAGCGTGCTGAGCTCCAGCAGGACGTTCGCCCCGCTTCGGGCGATCAGCTCCTCCAGGCCCATGCCGGCGCAGTCGCGCGGATCCTCGCCGGCGCATGTCAGCCTGCCGCACTGTTCGACCGAAGCGACCAGCGCCGACGGATCGATCCCCTCAGGCACCGCCAGGCAGCCTCTGCTCTTTGTCGTGACAGCCGTGATCTTTACCCGGCAGCCCATCTCCTGTTCTATTTGATCACGCTTTTCAGAAAGCAGCCTGCAAAAAGCCCTGGCAGCATTGCCGAATCCCACCAGGCATAGCCGCAATTCCGTCATGGCGCTCACCTCCTTCTGTCCACACGATATCAGGCAAATCATTTATATAAATTATATATAAAAACAGAACAGGTGTACACCTGTTCTGTTCATAGATCCGATATATTTGACGGAAAGACCGTCAATCGCCATTTCACGATATAGGCAACGGTTTTGCGATCAGACGCCGAACACCAGGAACGCCGCGCCAAGGACGAAATATGCCACCATCAGCTGGAAGCCTTCAAGCCAGTTGGTCTTCTGGTCCATCAGCACAAAACCGGCCATCAGGATGCCGACGACGATGCCGAGCAGTTCTCCGGGCGTGTACACATACTCCATGATGTTTCCAAGCAATCCGCTGAAGAGAACCATCAGCGGCGTTACAAACAGGGCGATCTGCATGCTGGATCCGGCCGCGATCTCAATGGCTATGTCAAGCTTGCCTTTATAGGCCATCATCATCGCCGACGCGTGCTCTGCGACATTGCCCAGGATCGGTATCAGAATGATCCCGATGAACGCCTCGCTCAGATGGAACTGCTCCGCCGCAGTCTCGACAGTGGCGACCAGCGTTTCACTCATCAGCGCAACAAAGAAGGTCGCCGTCGCCAGCATGGCCACAGCCTTGCCCATGGACCACTTGGCCTCTTCGGGTTCCTCATCCTCGCCGGCGTCATGGAATATATCCTTATGAGTGAACATCGAGAACACCAGGCCGACGATATACACGCCCAGCATGATGACAGCCAGGGCGATGCTGAAGTGATCCATCGCCCCGTCCGATATGCCGCCATTACTGAAGCTCTTGAATGCGAACGGCACGATGATGCTGAAGGATACGAAGGCCAACAGCGCGAAATTGCTTCGCACGATATTCTTGTTGAATACCTGGAACTTGAATTTAAGCCCGCCGAGAAAGATGCTGAGGCCCATGACCAGCATGATGTTGCCGATGATCGATCCTGCCAGCGAAGCCAGGACGAGTCCGTAAAGACCTGCCTTGACGGCAAAGCCGCTGATCAGCAGCTCCGGGACGTTGCCCATGGTCGCATTCAGAAAACCGCCGATCTTCGGCCCGGTATACAGGGCTATCTGTTCTGTCGAATCGCCGATCAGCACCGCAAGCGGGACGATGGCAAGGCAGCTGGTCGCGAATATCAGGCCATCGCTGGCATGCAGGATGAACCGCTCAATTATGGTTGCAGGAATGCAGATCAATAGTACATATAAATATTTCATGGCTCCCCCTATTCATCACTCTTTTTTGTCAGTTTCAAGGCGGCGGCCAGGATACCCTTAGTGCAGAAATAGAATAATATCAGGACCGTAAATACGCCGAGCAGGCCAAAGGACATGACCTGAAGGCCGGCGCCGATAAGTCCGGGTTGTGGATCAAACATGTCATTACCTCCTTTAATTCATCATCAGCAGAACAGCAGGCACCAGCGCAAGCACCATGCCGCCCGCCACGATCGAGCCGAGCTGTCCCGCGACATTGGCACTGATCGACTGCATCAGCACAAAATTCGTCGGATCATCCTTCTGCGCCATCCTCTGGATGACCCTTGCAGACATCGGGAACGCGGATATGCCGGCAGCGCCGACCATCGGGTTCACTTTGTGCCGCAGGAAGAGATTCAGCAGTTTCGCGAATAAAACACCGCCTGCAGTGTCGAAAATGAAAGCGATCAATCCCATACCCATGATCATCAGTGTGTCGAAATTCAGGAATTTTTCAGCAGTCATCGTTGAACCGATGGTGATGCCGAGCACCAGCGTTACAAGGTTGGCCAGCTCGTTTTGCGCTGAATTCGATAGCCTTGTCAGCACGCCGCAGGCTCTGATCAGGTTGCCGAACATCAGCGATCCGACAAGCGCGACGCTGATCGGCGCCAGTAGTCCCGCGATCACTGTGATCATGATGGGGAAGATGATCTCGACGATCCGTGGCACTTCTGCCGCTTTATAATCCATTCGGATCATTCTTTCGTGCTTTGTCGTCAGTGCACGGACCACCGGCGGCTGGATGATCGGCACCAGGGACATGTATGAATATGCCGCCACCGATATCGGCCCAAGATAATCCGGCGCGAATATGCCCGCCACATAGATTGATGTCGGGCCGTCCGCCGCCCCGATGATGCCGATGGATGCCGCTTCCTTCAGGTCGAATCCGAGGAAAAGCGCCAGCATCATCGTCGCGAATATGCCGAACTGGGCTGCCGCGCCGAAGAACAGCATGAACGGGTTCTGGAGAAGGGGCTTGAAGTCGATCATCGCGCCGACGGCGATGAAAATCAGGACCGGAAAGAGTTCGTTGCTGATACCAGCATTGTATAATACTGTCAGAAAACCTTCATCGCCTATTGCCGATGAGAGCGGGATGTTCGCCAGTATGGCGCCGAAGCCGATGGGCAGCAGCAGCATCGGTTCGTAATCTTTCGCGATGGCAAGGTATATGAGTATGCCGGCGATCAGGAACATCACAAGGTTCAAGATGCCGAAACCCATAATGCCGCTGAAAAGACTGTTGACTAATTCGTGCATTTAAGGGTACCTCCTTATAATAAATATCCTGTTTGATACTATACCTTTTTATCGAATCGTTCAATTATTTTTAATAAGTATACAATGTACTTCAATAGAAATCCACAAAGATTTTATCATGGACGGCGTCGCGTCCATAAGTTCTGAACGTTTATTTTTCAACGGTTCAATGAAACCGGCCCGATGACGGTTTTTTGTTGAAAAAACAATAAAGACCCATGGTCCATGGATCTTCTTTATTTTGATAAATAATAAATTTCGAGGCATGCCTGCCTTGCGGACAACAAATGGAAAATGCCGCGGCAGCGCTTCTAGAAGGGATGCTGATGGCCGTAAGCTATTCCTTTGATATCCCTGTTGCATTCCTCGAAGATTTTGATCAGCATCGGATCGAACTGCTGCCCCGACAGGTTCGTGATGATATCCATCGCCCGATCATGAGTGTAGGCGGGTTTGTACGGCCTGACGCTGATCAGCGCGTCATAGACGTCGGCAATGGCCATGATCCTGGCGGAAAGCGGGATCTTTTCCCCTGAAAGTCCATAGGGGTAGCCGGATCCATCGTACTTTTCATGATGGTACCGCGTGATTTCGATGCCCATATTGATGAATGAATTATTGGGATATTTCTTTCTTACTTCATCGAGGGTATTGCTGCCGATCAGGGTATGGCAGGTCATAATCTCGAATTCTTCAGCGCTGAGACGGCCGGGCTTTATAAGGATGGCGTCGCCGACTCCAACTTTACCAATGTCGTGCAGCGCGCTGGCAAGCTCTATTCTGCTGACAAAATCCTCCTTGCTGATCCCCCTCTTCTCATATTCCCGCTCATCGATTCTCGACGCGATCAGCTGGCAGTATTTGCCGACACGTTCTATGTGGTTTCCGGTCTCCTTGTCCCTGGACTCGGATAGCTTTGCAAGCGCGAATATCGTCACGGTCTGCGAATCGGTGATCTCCTTGACCTTTTCGGACATCATCCGTTCAAGGTGTTTTTTCTCATTGACGCTCTGCTGCCTCATCAGGAAGCTTTTCCGCTGGCAGTCGCCGATATAGTAGCTTCCGCTCATTCCCATGGCATTGGCGGCCACCAGCAGGACCGCATAAGCGATCAGCTCGATCCTGCCGGTCTTGTCGGCGATCAGCAGGCCGCCGATCACCGCAGCCGTCGTCAGCCAGCAGCCGATGACCGCAAAGCGCATCTTGAGCCGCAGGACGAAATAACCCGCCAGCAGCACCAGGAATATCATGCCGTAATTCACATAACTCGCGGGATCCAGGATCACGATGGCGGCGGCGCCGGCGCCGGCGATCAGCAGGGTCAGAAAAGGGATCACCTGGCTCAGTTGCTTCAGGATCTGCGTGAAGCTCAGCGCGAAGGCGATCAGCAGCAGCGGCAGCAGGATGTAGAAACGAATGGCCTGCAGAATGGCGATGTTGTCCGCCTGGACTTTGATATCCACCAGGCCGAGCAGCGGAAACAGTATGACGGAAAAAATGCAGAAAAGCCTGTAATAAAGGATCGCATCCGGCATCAGGCTTTCGATAAAACTATCTTCATCTTTTTTATTCAGGATCGTTGGATGAAAAAGCATAAATTCTCCCGCTATTAATCAGATGAGCTCCTGCCCCTGGGATACGGTGAACGCGCGCAGATGCTTCAGCCCGCACAATTCGTCCATATCTTCGAAAAGATTCTGGTAAGTTCCGGCTTTGCTTCCGCTTACAAGCACATATTCGACAGCGTTCAATTTATGACCGTAATCGCAAAGGAACGTCCTGATGGGGCTTGCGATATTTCCGGCCCAGACAGGGCCGCAGACAACGACTTTGTCGTATGATCCCAGATCGGCCGTCACAGGTTCGATCGGCGCCTTGATCCTTTTGGCCGCCTGTCTGCCGGCTCTTAAAAATCCGATGATGCCGCTGTAATTATCCTTGGCTTCGATCCTGTACAATTCGGAACAATGTTTATCCGCATAGGCCTTCGCTATTTTTTCGACATGGCCCCTTCGTGAGTAGTAAACAACAAGCGCCATAAATAACAACTCCTTCCGGCGAATTTCCAAACACATTATAGCATAAGCCCAGAAAATTGAATAGCAAAATCGGTTTTCCGCATATTAAAGGGAGAAGCGGGGCTCCCATTGCGGGACGCCTGCTTCTCCCAATCGTTTCCTGAATTGTCTCTATTTCTGTTTGAGCAGATCCCTGATCTCGCCGAGCAGCACTTCCTCGTTAGTGGGAGCCGGTGGCGCCGCCGGGGCTCCCTCCTGTTTCTTCTTCAATTTGTCGACAAGCTTGATGAACATGAAGATCACGAACGCGATCAGCAGGAAGTCGATGGTCGCCTGAATGAAAGCGCCGTATCGTATGGCGTTCTCCGGGATATCCCCGGAAGCCGGCGAAATGACATATTTCAGATCGGTGAAGTTGATCCCTCCCAGGATCAGTCCAATGACAGGCATGACAAGGTCGTTGACGAGAGATGCGACGATCTTGCCGAAGGCGCCGCCTATTATCACGGCCACAGCCAGATCCAGGACATTTCCCTTAGTGATGAATTCTTTGAATTCTTTTATCATATCATTCCCTCCCGTATATAAAATTTAACGAATGCCTACATTATTATTCTACTTCCACCCGAATTAAAAATCAATGCGAACGTAAGGCCACCCGGCAAATCCCGGATGGCCTCGCTTCTGACAGTGTCAGTATGATCGTTTATAATTTTCAGTCGGCTGATCGTTTCGGCGCGCCAGACTACATCATGCCCATTCCGCCGCCCATGCCGCCGCCCATTGGTGGCATCGGTTCGTCTTTCTTGATATCGACGACGCCGGCTTCGGTCGTCAGCAGCATCGCTGTCGCGGACGAAGCGTTCTGAAGCGCCGACCTGGTGACTTTCGTCGGGTCTACGATGCCTGCGGCGAGCATATCCGTGTATTCCTCGGTGGCGGCATTGAAGCCGATGCCAGTTTTGCTGGCTTTGACCTTTGCGACTACGACGGAACCTTCGTGGCCGGCGTTGATGGCGATCTGCCTGATCGGTTCTTCGAGAGCTCTCATGATGATGGCGGCTCCGGTTTTGAGATCTCCGCTCAGGCTCTTCACATATTTGGCGACTGCCGGAAGCGCATTGATGAAGGCGACTCCGCCGCCTGGAACGATCCCTTCCTCGACAGCTGCTCTCGTCGCGTTGAGCGCGTCTTCGATTCTGAGTTTTCTTTCTTTCAGCTCGGTTTCAGTTGCAGCGCCGACCTGAATGACGGCAACGCCTCCGGAGAGCTTCGCAAGTCTTTCTTGGAGCTTTTCCCTGTCGAAATCGGAACTGGTCTCTTCGATCTGTGCCTTGATCTGGCTGATCCTGGACTGGATGTTCTTCATATCGCCGGCGCCATTGACGATGACGGTGTTTTCCTTGTTGACTTTTATTGTTCCGGCGGTGCCCAGCATACTGACGTTGGCTTCCTTCAGGTCCAGACCGAGTTCTTCGGAAATGACCTGCCCGCCTGTCAGGATCGCGATGTCCTGCAGCATTGCCTTTCTTCTGTCTCCGAAGCCCGGCGCCTTGACAGCGACGCAGTCGAAAGTGCCTCTGAGTTTGTTGACGACAATGGTGGCCAGCGCTTCGCCGTCGACGTCTTCAGCGATGATCAGAAGCTTTCTGCCCTGCTGGACGATCTGTTCCAGCACCGGCAGGATCTCCTGGATGCTTGAAATCTTTTTGTCTGTGATCAAGATATAAGGATTCTGGATGACTGCCTCCATTTTTTCCGCGTCAGTCACCATATATGCCGATAAATACCCCCGGTCGAACTGCATTCCTTCGACGACTTCAAGGGTCGTTCCCATTGATTTGGATTCTTCAACGGTGATGACTCCATCCTTGCCGACTTTTTCCATCGCTTCAGCGATCAGGTTTCCAATTTCTTCATCCCCTGCGGAAATCGATGCGACCTGGGCGATGTTTTCCTTTCCTTCGACTGCCTTTGAAATAGCCTTGATTTCAGCGACCGCCACGTCTACCGCGCCCTGGATCCCCTTCTTCAGGACCATCGGATTCGCGCCGGCTGCCAGGTTCTTGTGTCCTTCCTTGATGATGATCTGGGCGAGGAGCGTCGCTGTCGTCGTTCCGTCTCCGGCAACGTCGTTGGTCTTGGTGGCGACTTCCTTTACAAGCTGCGCGCCCATATTTTCAAAAGCGTCTTCAAGCTCGATTTCCCTGGCGATGGTAACACCGTCATTGGTGATCAGCGGCGAGCCGAACTTCTTTTCGAGCAGGACGTTGCGCCCTTTTGGTCCCAATGTGATCTTGACTGTATCGGCAAGCTTGTTGACGCCCGTCTCGAGCTTTCTTCTGGCTTCTTCGCCAAATATGATTTCTTTAGCCATTTCAGTATATCCTCCTTAAATGTATAGTGTTTTCAGCGCAGTTCGCCTTGCCGGCCCTGCGGTTATTTTACGATTGCGAGAATGTCTCTCTGGGAAAGGATCGTATACTCTTCCCCGTCGTATTTGATCTCTGTTCCGGCGTATTTTGAGAAGATGACGGTGTCGCCTTCCTTGACTTCCATTTTAATTTCCTTGCCATCCACAACGCCTCCGGGTCCGACCGCCATGACCTCGGCCAGCTGCGGCTGCTCTTTCGCCTGATTTGGAAGAACGATCCCGCTCTTTGTTTTTTCTTCAGCTTCGAGCCTTCTGATAACGACCTTGTCACCCAATGGTTTGATGTTCATTACTTTTTCTCCTCCCTGTATTGAAATATTATTCATAAACATTTTGTTAGCACTCCTTACCAGTGAGTGCTAAATACAATTTAATACAGTCCCTCCTGCTTGTCAACCCATTTTTAATATTTTTTTGCGTCATCTGGTCCTATAGGAATGCAGTCTCGAAAGCGATATAGATCCATGGAATGAATATGGCGGGTATCATATTTGCCACCTTGATCTGACGCACTTCCAGAAAATTGAAGCCGATAGCCGCGATAAGCAGACTGCCCACGGCGGACATTTCACGGATGATGTCGGCGGTCAGCCAGTCCTTGACAAGCGATGCGCCGAGAGTGATCGCTCCCTCGTATAAAAGCACGGGAACTGCTGAAAAGAGGACGCCGATCCCCATCGTTGAAGCGAATACGATGGATATGGTGCCGTCAAGAATGGATTTGGCGAACAGCATTTCATGGTTGCCCTGAAGTCCGCTGTTCAGCGAGCCGACGATGGCCATAGACCCGGTGCAGAACAACAGGCTTGCCATGATGAAACCCTTGGCGAACTTCCCTTCGCCGAAGCCCATGCGTTTTTCAGCCCATTCGCCGATCCTGTTCATACCCCTGTCGATATCCAGGAGCTCCCCGATGACGCTGCCTGTGACCATGCTCATGATCAGAAGCATCATGCGCTCGTTTTCAAACGCGCCGGCAAGGCCGATATATATGATCGAAAGTCCGATGGCCTTTCGAATGATCTCATCGTAACGCGCAGGGATGCCCCTTACCGCGAATGTTCCTATCAGGCTGCAGACCACGATGGCTGCCGCGTTTACTAAAGGTCCTAGCATGCTGATCCTCCTTTTGAAGCATTGACTGCCGAGTCTGTATTTCGGATGTACTGGAAAAGAAACTGCTGGGCGAATCCGGCCATTGGCCCGAACTCCGCCGCCGCAAAGGCGGCGATCCCTCTGGCGTCGCTTTCGCGGAATCCGTAAAAAGCGGCCATGGCGCGCCTGATCCAGACATCCGCCGGAAATCTGTCATAATGGCCAAGGCCGAACAGCATCACGCAATCCGCCACCTTTGGGCCGACACCCGGAAAACTTCGCAGATACGCCTCTGCTTCGGCGCCGGGAAGCATCCGCGCCGCGGCCAGGGCCCCTGCGCCGTCCTCCATAACTTTGGCGGCGGTTTCAAGGACATAGCCGGACCGGTATCCGAGCCTGCAGTGGTCCACGTCCGCTTCCGGGCATGACCCCAATGCTTCCGGCGTCGGAAAGGCGTGCCACATCCTGCCCCTGCCGTCTGTTATCTGTTCGCCGAAGGCTCGGCAGAGGCTCTCGATGCATTTTTTTATTCGCGGAATATTGGCATTTTGTGAAATGATGAACGAAATGAGCGTTTCCCACGGATCCTGCCGCAGGATCCGGATCCCGCCGGCATAATCGACAGCCCGCCGCATATTTTCATCATGTTCCGCCAATGTATGCTTTATATGCTCATAGTCGCGGCCAAGGTCGAAATATTCCATCCAGAATCCTTCAAACTCATCGGCTGACCCGATCGAAAACAGGAGCTCCCTTCCCGACTGCGCCACATTCGCTGTTTTTCCGCACGCGACGCCGGTAAAGCTGCCGTCTCCTTCTCTGCGCCAGCGAAAGCATTGGCCGCATTCCAGCGTCATCGCCAGATCGAATCCCGGCGGAGCCGCGACCTTCAATATATTATTCCTGCTGTCCCATTCGTGATCCACCGCGCGGAGCCCTCCATTGCCGGTCATGCGCCATCACCTATTTCAGCCCGCGCACTTCGATATTCACCGCGTTGATATTGAAAGCCGTCATACGCTCGACCATATCCGCCACTGATTTCTGCAACAGCCTGGATGTGTCCACCACCTGGCACCCATATTCCAGCACCAGCGCGATCTGGATCGTGATGCCCCTGTCTTCGCTGTTCGTGCTCACCCGCTGGACGGACGACACGCCGCCGGTCCTTTCCGCCATATAGTAAACGATATCCAGGATCACCTTGTCGGATATCACAAAATCCCCAAGATAGCTGAAGGTAGGCCGAACGACGGATTTTTCAGCGACGTTGTGCTTGAGGCCCCATCCCTTGAAAATTTTCAGCGGATCCAGTATGTACCCCGAAAAATGCTGCTTGAGCTGAAAAGTCGGAACGGGTATGACATGCTTGCCCAGCTCTTTCCTCTGCCGCGTCGCCGTTTCGATCTCCTGCGGGGTCGCGATGCTTTCGATCCGGATCATCTCCGAAAGCGGCGGCAGCTCCAGCCGGGAAATGATTTTATGGATCATATCCTCGGATGTGCCAAGGACCAGTATCGATCCCGGCCTGTTCTTCCTGATCGCCTGCTTGACGGACTCCCTGTGCTCTTCATTTATAAAGAGCGCCGTCTTGATGGCGCCGACCTTCGTCGCCTCCCTCTTGGCGGATTTACCCGCGAGGATGTTCGTTCCGGAAATGAGCAGGCCATCGTCTATGATGCAGTCGATATCCTTTTCCTTCGAGACGTTCATTGCCTGATAACTTTTGCCGGTGCCGCTTTTCCCGACCAAACCGTAAATTTCCATGAATGGCTACCTGCTTTCATTCACTGCGCAAAAACACCAAAATCCATAAAATCCTGTTGTTATCATAAATTCCTTCTGATATAATGATACTACTTTATTAGTTACTCGAGCCAAGGAGGTAAATTATTATGGCATATGTTATTCAAGATACCTGCATCAGCTGCGGCGCTTGTGAGCCAGAATGCCCGGTGGAAGCGATTTCCGAAGGCGATGGCAAATACGTTGTCGACGCTGAAAAGTGCATCGACTGCGGCGCTTGCGCGAACGTCTGCCCGGTGGACGCTCCTGTCGAAGCATAGTCAGGGAATTAACATCTAAAAGAATCAATAACCGTTTCATCTGAAACGGTTATTTTCTTTTTGTTTATGGCCGCCGGATCTGCCCGGTTTTTTTGTGCAGATCCACCACGGACCTTTCGCAGGAAAACCGCAAATCCCTAGTCTTCGGATATTCTCGGATTTTCGCCGCCCTTATTCCCTCGCCAGATGACAGGCTATCTCTTCCTTATTATGTGATACGTCAGCGAATACAGGCTGTCGCTCAGGTGGGCGTTCTCAAGGGCGATATTTTCGCCGACCTCCAGATCGACAGGAGCGAAATTCCATATGCCGTTCACTTTTCCGGCAACCAGCTTATTGGCCACTTCCTGGGCGCTGTCCTTATTGACGCAGATTATTCCGATCTCGATATGGTTGTTTGCCAGGAATTCCTCGATCTTCTCATAATCCATGACTTCTATGTCGTTTATGCGAAGGCCGATCAGTCTCGGATTGATGTCGAACATCGCGCTGACCTTGAAGCCTTCCTTATAATAATGAGTATAGTTCGCTATTGCCTGCCCCAGATTGCCGGAGCCGACGATGATCATCTTGTATTCCTGGTCAAGGCCGAGAATGATGCCGATCTGGTTATAAAGCTCCTTGATGTTATAGCCGTAGCCCTGCTGCCCAAATCCTCCGAAATTGTTGAGGTCCTGACGGATCTGCGATGCAGTGTATCCCATCAGGATACTCAGTTCATTGGAAGATATCCTGTCGACATTCTTTTTCAAAAGATCTTCAAGATATCGTCTATACCTTGGCAATCTTCTGATAACCGCGCTCGAGATTCTATCCTGTTCCTTCATACACTACTTCCTCTTCCAATCTGAATATTCAGTTAAATTTTTAACTTACTATTTATAATAACATTAAAATTTCCGCAGTACAATAAAAAAAAATGATGCGCGCACATATGCGCTGATGATAAAATTAAGCGGAGCGCCCGGCCGGCCCGGCGCGCGATATCATGAAAAGCGAGGATCCACAAGGAATGATCATATTATCCGCCAATAAACTTACAAAATCCTATGGGGTCGAAACGATCCTTTCAGAAGTGGATTTTCATATAAATTCCGGCGACAGAGTCGGCATCATCGGCGTAAACGGCGCTGGAAAAACAACCCTTCTCAACATCCTCGCCGGAGACTTGACGTATGATTCCGGCGATATTTTCAGAGCGCCCGGGATCAGGACCGGCTATCTGCGGCAGAGCGACGCCCTGGATTCGCAGAATACCGTTTATGAGGAAATGCTTTCGATTTTCAGGGATCTTCTCCAAATGGAAAAGGATATGGCGGCGCTGGCGGAAAAAATAGCGGCCTGTTCAACCGACGGCGCCGACGTCGAGAAGATGCTCCACGACTATGACGACATGACCGAGCTGTTCTCAAGAAGGAACGGCTATGGCTATAAAAGCGAGATCACCGGGATCCTGAACAGCCTCGCCTTCCCGCCCGAATATTATGACAAGACGATCGCGATGCTCAGCGGTGGGGAACGCACCAGGCTTGCCCTTGCCGCGCTTCTGCTCGAAAAACCGGACCTGCTGCTGCTGGACGAGCCGACGAACCATTTGGACATCGATACGCTGAAATGGCTTGAGCAGTATCTTAAAAGCTATTCCGGCACCATCGTCCTGATCTCCCATGACAGGTATTTCCTGGACCAGACAGTGACCAGGGTCTTTGAGATCGAAAACCGGCGGCTGTATTCCTATACCGGCAACTACACCGCCTACGCCGAGAAGAAGAAAGATCGCGAGACGGCGGAGCTCCGGCACTATGAGAAGCAGCAGAAGGAAATCTCAAAACAGGAGGAGATGATCCGCCGCTTCAAGCAGCATGGCACCGAAAAGCTGGCCAAGAGGGCCCAATCAAGGGAAAAGCGTCTCGCCCACCTCGAAATCCTCGACAGGCCGGCCTCCCATGCCGGAAGGATCCGCTTCAACTTCAAGGCAGGCCCATTGAGCGGCCGGGATGCGCTTTCCGTTACAGACATCGGCAAGACCTTCGGCAGGGGCCCGAACAGCAGATCGCTGTTCGAGCATGTCAGCTTTGACATCAAACGCGGCGAGCGCGTCTGCCTGGTTGGCCCCAACGGCGTGGGCAAGACGACTCTGTTGAAAATCATCCTGTCCCATCTTCCGCTGCAGACAGGGCATATCAAAATCGGCCATAATATCATTTTCGGCTACTACGACCAGAACCAGGAGCTGCTCGACTATGGAAACACCGTGCTTGGCGAGCTCCACTCCGCTTACCGGCTCTATACCGAGACCGAACTAAGATCGCTGCTGGGCAGATTCCTCTTCAGAAACGACGATGTTTTCAAGACAGTAGGTTTGCTGAGCGGTGGCGAAAAGGCACGGCTGTCGCTGCTGAAACTGATGATTTCAGGCGCCAATTTCCTGATCATGGACGAACCGACCAACCACCTCGACATTAATTCAAAAGAACTGGTCGAGGACGCCCTGCTTGATTTTCCAGGCACGATGCTGCTTGTATCCCACGACCGTTATTTTCTAAACAAAGTGCCGACCCGGATCATGGAGCTCTCCCCCTCAGGGATTGCAAATTATCTTGGAAGCTATGACTACTATATGGAAAAGAAGTTTGAGAACAATTCCCCCAAGGCCTATCTGGCGGACATGGCCAGGCAGCTCGGCGGAGGCGGCGTACAGGCGGCTGAAACCGATCGCGGCAGGCTGACCGAAAAAGAACAGCGCATCGAGGAGCGGCGCCGGGAGAAAGAACTGCAGACCGCCCTGAAGCGGCGGGAAAAGGAACTTGCCCGGCTTGAGGGGGAAATCGCGGGTTTTGAGAACCGGATTTCAGAAATAGAGGCGATGATGTGCATGGAATCCGTATTCAGCGACCACGAAAAGACCTCCGCACTGAATGACGAACTGATGCAGGCCAAATCGGACCTGAGCGCGGCTTATGATTCCTGGATGGCCCTGCAGGACTAAAAACCTTAAAAAATGAACATTTTGAGGGCCGAATTAATTTTAGTAAAATAAAATAAATAGGTGTTGCAGAAAACAGAAGTCTCACTTATAATATGTTTTGATGTGATAAGCATTGCAAATTACATACATTTCAATATGAATTGAAGTATGGGAGGTATAACATGATATTTGACAAAATCAAAGAAATCATCGTTGAGCAGCTCGGCGTTGATGAATCCGCGGTTACAAGCGAAACATCATTAATGAAAGACCTTGAAGCCGATTCACTGGATGCCGTTGAAATCATAATGGCGATCGAAGATGAGTTCGAGATAGAGATCCCTGATGAAGATGCGGAAAAATTCCATAATATTGGTGATATCGTCAGATACGTTGAAGAAAAAACCAACTAATCTGGCAAAAGCACACTGAAACGATCTTAAAGTGAAAAAAGTGAAATGAGCGTCCTCTCATTTCACTTTTTTTATTCATATGGGTCGTATTCAGGATCCCTTAAAGCCTGAGCCCCGGATATGCGTCGAGGGTCATGTCGTCGACAAATCCGGCCTTGTATCTATAATATGCCGCGCATCCGATCATGGCGGCATTATCGGTGCAGAACGCCGGGGATGGATACAGCAGCTCCAGGCCTTCCCTTCTGCAGGCCTCTCCAAGGAGCTGCCGGAGCAGGGAATTCGCGGCAACGCCGCCAGCGAGCACGACCTTTTCCCTTTTTTGCGCGACGGCTGCCTGAACGGCTTTTGCGACGATGACTTCTACAACAGCCAGCTGGAATCCGGCGGCAACGTCGGCTATATCGACATCTTCGCCCTTCGATCGGTGGGTGTTCAGATAATTCAGCACGCCGGTCTTGATGCCGCTGAAGCTGAAATCGTAGCTGTCCTTTTCCAGATAGACGCGCTTGAACTCCACCGCATGAGGATCCCCCTGCCGTGCGATCCGGTCGATATTTGGGCCGCCGGGATAACCGAGGCCGAGGACCCGGGCGACCTTGTCGAAAGCTTCTCCGGCGGCGTCGTCCCTGGTTCTGCCGAGTATCGCATATTCATTGTAACCGGTGACATCGATGATGTTCGTATGCCCGCCGGAAACCACCATCGCCAGGAACGGAGGTTCCAGAGACTTATGCTCGATATAGTTCGCGCAGATATGGCCCTGTATATGGTGGACGCCGACAAGCGGGAGCTTTGCGGCGTATGCGACGGCTTTCGCGGTGGAAAGGCCGATCAGCAGTGCCCCGACAAGCCCGGGCCCGTGGGTCACGCCGACAAGATCCATGTCACCGAATCCAACGTCAGCTAATGCGAGCGCTTCAGCCAGCACATAATTTATATTGTCCAGATGATGTCTCGACGCTATTTCCGGAACGACTCCGCCATAGGGCTGATGGATCTCGATCTGCGATGATATGACGTTTGACAGCACTTCCCTGCCGTCCGCCATCACCGCGACCGATGTTTCGTCGCAACTCGTTTCTATTGCCAGCGTCAGAAATTTTCCCGCCTTCATTTTCAAGCCTTTTCCTTCCACATGATGATCGCGTCCTCGCCGTTGTCTTCATAATAATTCTTTCTCAGACCGGTTTCGACGAAGCCGAATTTTTCATAGACCTTCCGGGCTGATCCATTGGATACCCTTACTTCAAGAGTAAACCTTACAGCGCCTTCAGCCATTGAACGCTCGATAATATCCGCGATCAGCCTCCTGGCTATGCCCTTTCCCCTGAATTCGGGCAGGACGGCGACGTTCGTGATATGGCCTTCATCCAGGATATTCCAGATGCCCGCGTATCCGACGATGCCGCCGCCGGGAATCTCGGCCACCAGATAAAGGGCCAGCGGATTTTCCGATGTTTCATATTCGAAAGATTTCAACGACCAGGGGGCGGCAAAGCATATCTGGTCGATGGCCGCGGCCACAGCCGCATCACCCGGATCCATTTTTCGGATCAGGATGTCCAGATTGTCTTCGCTCATGCCTGATCCTCCGATCGATCCGGTCTGTCGTCCGGCCTGGAAGCGGCCGCCATTCTCGCCTTCTCCTCCAGCTTTCGTTCGGCTTCCGCCTTTCGCATATAGACGGGGTGCACCTCAAACAGGCTCCTGGCACCCCCGTGGGCTAAAAGATCCAGCGCGGCCTCCGCTACCAGGTCCGCCCGCTGATACGCGTCGCCCAGATACCTGGTTTCCTGCGCGGCGCCTTCCTGTGTCCGGGCAGCCTCCGCCAGCGTCCGCAGTTCCTGCTCCATATAAGCGCCACCGGGCACGAGCTCGACGCATTCACGGATCCCATCGACCGATCCTGCCTTCCATCTGTATGCGCCGCCGTAGACCTGGCTCCTGCGGGCGTCCAGCATCGGACACAAAACACCGTCGTAGTTCCGGTCGCTATAGGCCATCGCAAGAAGCGTCGGCACCGGAACGATCTTTTTGTCAAGCACCTGAGCCAGGCCCTTGGCCGCCGCCATGCCGATCCTGATCCCGGTGAACGAACCGGGGCCCTCGGAGACGGCTATATAGTCAATATCGATTATTTTCAATTGACGACTTCCCAACAATTTGTCGATCATCGGCATCAGATTCTGCAGATGGCTGAGCTTCTCGTCGCTGCTCTCGAAGTCGATCCTGTTATTATCATCGATCAGCGCAACGGAGGCAGCTGTTGAGGTCGTCTCAATCGCCAGTATATTCATAGATCCTCGTTCCTTCCTCCTGCCCGTAATATAGCGTGATGACGATGCTGTAATCCGGGACGATCTCCATGATCCGGTCCGCCCATTCGACGACGCAGACACCCTGGCCGTAAAAATATTCTTCGACGCCGATCTCATACATTTCGTCCTCGTCTTCGATCCTGTAGACATCAAAATGATAAAGCGGCAACCTGCCGCTCTTATATTCATGAACGATCGTAAAAGTGGGGCTGGTGACGATATCGTCGATCCCCAGCCCCTCCGCTATGGCTTTTGTCAGCGTCGTTTTGCCTGTGCCGAGCTCCCCGATCAGGCAGACGACGTCTCCCGGCTTCAGTCGCGAAGCCAGATCTTTGCCAAATTTTCTTGTTTCTTCTTCATTTCTGATCAATAACTGTTTCATCAATGGCCTCATAAACAGCTCCGCTGTTGCGGGCTCACTTATGCAATATTGGGGATATGCGCTTATAAATCAAGAGGGTCACGATGCTGACGAGTATGCCCTTGATGAGATTGAACGGGATAACGCCGAAAATGATCAGCGTCTTTGTATCAACGACCAGCGAATTGACTGCCGAGAACATGCCCGTAATGGCGTTCATATCGAGACCGAACGCCTTCCCATAGAATGGGAACATGACATAATAGTTCATTGCGGCAGCAAACAGGGACATCACGACAACGCCGGCCAAAAGTCCCACGAGCGCCGATTTTCTTGATTTGTGATGCTTGTATATCAGGGCCGCGGGCAGTATGAACGCGCATCCGACAAGAAAATTGGCGATTTCGCCGACTCCGGCCGAGGAGCTGAGACCCAGCACAAAATGCATCAGGTTCTTAATGAATTCGATCGACACGCCGGCAAAGGGACCCAGGGCAAAAGCGCCGATGATCGCCGGCAGATCGCTGAAATCGACCTTAAGGAAAGGCGGGAAGAACGGGATCGGAAATTCCAGCGCCTGAAGAATGATCGCTATGATGACCAATAGTCCTGTCTTTACCAAAATTTTCGTTTTTTGCGAGACATTGTCTCTCGATCCGGGATTTTGACTGCTCATTTTCAACCTCCAATAATAAATTTAGCAGCGTATCTTCGGATAAACGGATCTCATATAAAAAAGCTCCCGCAGCATTGGTTTCGGGAGCCTGTCCATATAAGCAACAAAGCCATTTACCTTCTCTCATCCAGACTTTGACTGTCGGTTCCTGGGTTGCACAGGATCAGCACGTTGTCGTGCTCGCGGACTTTTACCGCCGGTAGGGAATCACACCCTGCCCCGAAGATCACATCCATATTCTGTTAATTCTATACCATATTAGCATAAGGTCCTGCCCTTAGCAAGACTGAAAATCGCATCCGCATAAATTTTAGCGGCCTTCATCAGGGAATCGATTTCAATGTATTCGTTCTTCTGGTGCGCGATCTCAGGCTGGCCCGGAAACGACGCGCCGTATGCGACGGCATTGCTCATCGAACGGGCATAGGTCCCGCCGCCAATGACGATCGGCTCGCTCTCCATGTCGCCGGTGTGCTTTCTGTATATATCCATCAGGGTGGTGACGATTTCGCTGTCTTTCGGGAAATAGATCGGCGGCTTGTGGTCCTGCTTGACAATGCCCAGGTCGTACCTGCCGGCTGCCGGGCCCATCGCTTCATAGACCTGTCCGTCGTTCATCGTGATCGGATAGCGGATGTTGATCGTCAGCCGTGCCGCTTCGGCATCAAGTTTTATAATGCCCACATTGAGGATCAGCTTGCCGGAGGGTCCATCCGAAAATCCGCATCCCAGTGACGCGCCATCCAGCTCGAATCCAATGCAGGAGTTATAGAACTCAATGAATTCGCTCATGTCTTCATTGGAAAGATCGATCCCGCCCAGGAACCCCATCATGATCGATATGGCGTTGAGTCCCTGCTCGGGATGCGCGCCGTGGGCGGACACGCCCTCCGTCCGGAGCTCCATGCTCTTGCCCCTGATCCGCTGCGATACCCTGTATCCGGTCTTCTGGGCAAATGCCTCTATTTGAGCCGATATCATGCCGTAATCGTCTGCGGATATGATGGCTCTGCAGCTGTCAGCCACCATGTTGTGAGCGTTCCCGCCTTCAATGCTCTTGAGTGCGACGCCCGGTTTCAGGGATTTGTTTATCTTTTTCGCCAGCTCGAATACCAGAATCCCCATCTCGCCATGAATAACCGGAAAGTCCGCATCGGGCGTGAAGCCGAAGGATGGCTTTTCCGCCACCTTATCCATATAATATTTCATACCGGTCCAGTCGATCTCCTCGTCCAGACCCAGTATCAGCCGGACTCTCTTTTCGGTGCAGACGCCGGATTCCTTGAGCGCCTTCATGGCGTAATACGCCGCAACCACCGGGCCTTTATTGTCAAGGGCGCCTCTTCCGTAAAGCTTTCCGTCTGCGATCTCGCCGCCGAATGGCTCGTGATCCCAGTTCGTCCCCTCCGGCACGACATCCAGGTGGCCGAGGACCGCCATGATCTCATCGTCGCGGACGCCGCCGGCATCCTCGTCGATCGGGCAGTTTCCGCCGTATTCTATATGCCCGCCGTAATTATTGATGTTCTCGGTCTTGAAACCGTCCTTTTTGGCCATGTCAAGGGTATACATAAAGGCATCGTGGACGCCCCTGCCAAAAGGCAATTCGCCTTCCGCCGGGGAAACGACGCTCCGGATCGCGATCAGCTCCCTCAGCGTCGTCAGCATATCCTCTTTGTAACTGTCTAAAAGTTCCAGATAATCCATGATGCTCCTCCTATTCGCTTAATGCATATATTCCTCGCCGATCAGGCTCGTCAGGTCCGCCAGGGCTCCCCTGGCCCTGTCCAGATGACCGGAAGCCTTCAGGGCAGGATTCGTTTCCATATCTTCGTCAAGAGGTACGATCGCATACCGGGTGCGTCCATCCGTGTATCTGTCGACCCATAGAGGCACGACAGACGCATCATAATCCGATATTTCGCCGGTGCTTCTCGTAAGTGACAGCGACACCCGCGCAATGACGCCCTGCTCCGTGTATTTGTTGTCCAGTGTTTCCGCCCGCTGATTTGAAATGAAGTTTCCCATGGAAAAGAAGACGGCAGTCTTTCTTCCAGTCAATTCGTCAGTCAGGAGTGTGACAGGCTGGACGACATGAGGATGAGATCCGAATATGATATCCGCTCCTGCGGATGCTATTTCGTCGGCGATCCTCTCCTGCTCCTTCCCCTGGCTCCTCTGATACTCCGAGCCCCAGTGGAAATAGCAGACGATGATCTCCGCTCCCGCTTCCCGCGCGTCCTTTATGGATGTCCTGATCTCCTCAAGGTCGGCGTCAAGATTCTCATAGCTGAAGGAATTCAACAATGGGAACGCCGATTCAGGGATGTAATTGCCGTTCAGCGTCCTTCTGCCTCCTATGGACGGCGTTTCATAGGTGTAGGATACGAGGCCCACTCTGATGTCGCCGGCATAAACGAGAGAAAAGGAGCGCGAGCCCTTTTCATGGGCGCCGGCGGTCTCGAGTCCCACCTTGTGGGCGATCGACAGCGTTCGCTGCAATCCTTTAACGCCCTGATCCAGGATATGGTTGTTGGAAAGCAGCGCAACGTCGAAACCGGCGTTTTTCAGCGAATCGGCCAGTTCATCCGGCGCGTTGAAAGCCGGATAGCCCTGAGGCTTCCCGCCTGCGAACACGGTCTCCAGGTTGCACAGGGCAAGATCGGCTTCCGTGATATAAGGCGCGACGAACTGGAAATTGTCATCAAAATTATAAACCTTCGTCTTGCTGTCATACTGCGCTTTATACTGGGTGGAATGAGCCATCACATCGCCGACGCAAAGGATGGTGATCCGTTCCGGCTCTTCCGGCGCGCCGTCCGATATAGCATCGATTTCCCCGGCCTGTTCCCGCTGACCTTCCGGGGGCGCAGAAGCAACCGGCGGGAGCAATAATAGTCCCGCCGCCAGAATCATGATTATTAAGATGCCTGAAATAACGACTGTTTTTTTCATAGTACCTTATCGGCCTTTGCCAAGCTGATGATCAGACTGCTTCGACGCCTTTGATTTCCGGGTATTGCTCTTTAAGCAACTTTTCTATAACCATCTTCAGCGTCATCTGCGCGCCGGGACAGCCTTTGCATGCTCCCTGCAACCTGACTTTGACGATGCCGTCTTCAGTGTACTCGACAAATTCGATGTCTCCTCCGTCTCTCTGAAGGAATGGTCTGATCTTCTCGATCCCTGCCTTGATATTGTCTTCCATTTTTTCTCCTTTATTCCCACACGGGGACAGCTGTGCTTGAATAAACAAATTCACCATTTTGAATTGTTTTTATGACAACGGGCTTGATTGCATCGCCGTTGGCGTCAAAGGTTATTTCTCCGGTCACCGCCGGAAGCTGTCTGGTCTCGGTAAGCGCCTGCCGGATCGCAGATCCGCTGACGGAAGTCCTGGCCCTCCCGATGGCGTCCAGCGCCGCCAAATATGCATCGTAGCCCAGTGCTTCGGCTTTGGTCGGTATCGCTTCGGGGCCATACTTGGCCTTGTACGCTTCTAGAAAAACGGTGGTCTCTTCTGTCAGCACGACGGCCGGATCGAATGGCGTGCAGAAGGTGGCGCCTTCGGACGCTTCACCGGCGGCTTCGATCAGCGCATCGTCCTCCCAATCGCTTATACCCAGAATTTCCGCTGTTATTCCAGCCTCGCGGGCCGCTTTGATAATTTTTCCAGCTTCCTTGACACTGCCTGGAATGAAAACGACATCCGGCGCGGCGCTTTTGATCGCATTCAACTGGCTTTTATAGCTGTCCGCGCCCTTATCATATTCAGTGATGCTGACGATGGATTTTTCATCGCCGGTGAGCTCAATGAATTTTTCCTTGAAAACCTGCGCCAGCGTTTTGAAATAATCGTTTCCGCTTTCCTCTATAATTGCGGCTTTCAGAGCGCTGTCGTGCTCAAAGGCGTGCTTTGCCATCGCTATGCCCTGGAAGGTGTCGATGAAGCAGACTCTGAAATAGTATTCATTGATGCTGGTCACCAGAGGATTGGTGCAGGTGATGCCTATGGCCGGTATCCTGGCTTTTTCGAACAGTGCGCCGCCGATCATGGAGTTCGAGCTTCCGTAACTGCCGAGGACGATGCTGACATGCTTTTTGATAAGCTTTTCCGCAGCGACCTCAGAGTAGTCCGGATCCGCCTTGTTGTCCTCGACCACCAGTTCGACTTTCTTGCCGAGCACTGTGGGGTGAATATCGCGGGCGAGCTCGATCCCTCTCTTTTCCAGCTCGCCGAACGGAGCGTCCGGACCGGAAAGCGGCTCGAATATGCCTATCCTGACAGTGTCCGCAGCCTGGCCTTCATCGCCCAGGCTGCCGATGAAATTTTCATATGTGGCGCAGCCCGTCATACCTGCCATGACGGCAAGCAGGACTATGGCCGCGTAGAGCGCTTTTTTCAACATGTTTCCTGTTATTCTCCAAGATACGCCTTCTGGACCTGGTCATTTCCGAGCAGCTCTTTCCCTGTGCCTTCAAGCACGATCGTGCCGATTTCCATGACGTATCCGTAATCCGATATTCCCAGCGCCGCCTTCGCGTTTTGTTCTATGAGGAGGATATTGACGCCGGATCTGTTGATTTCCTTGATTATTTCAAATATGCTCTTGACGACCAGCGGTGCCAGACCCAGCGACGGCTCGTCCATCATCAGCAGCTTTGGCCTGCTCATCAAAGCCCTGCCGACAGCCAGCATCTGCTGTTCTCCTCCGGAGAGGGTGCCCGCCAGCTGCCATTTGCGCTCAAGGAGTCTTGGGAACAGCTCATAGACCCATTTGGTGTCCTTCGCTATGCCATCCTTGTCCTTGCGAAGGTATGCGCCCATCGTCAGGTTCTCCTCGATGGTCAGGTCTGGGAATACCCGGCGCCCTTCAGGACAAAGCACGACGCCTTCGCGGACGATGTCTCTCGTCTGCATCCTGGTGATATCGACGCCGTTGAATTCGACTCTTCCCTCAGTTTTAGGGACCAGCGCCATGATCGCCTTGAGTGTCGTGCTCTTGCCTGCGCCGTTGGCGCCGATCAGCGAAATGATCTGCCCGTCCGGCACCGTCAGGCTGGCTCCGCGCAGCGCATGGATGCCGCCGTAATGAATGTTCAGGTTTTCTATTTTCAGCATTATTCGTCCACCCCCAGATAAGCCTCGATGACTTTGGGATTGTTCTGTATTTCCGTCGGCGTCCCTTCGGCGATCAGCGAACCGTAATCAAGAACGTAGATGCGGTCGCATATGCCCATGACCACCTGCATATGGTGTTCGATCATCAGGATCGACAGATTGAAATCATTTCTGATCCGTCCGACGAAGTGCATGAGTTCATCCGATTCCTGCGGATTCATGCCGGCAGCCGGCTCATCCAGCAGCAGCAGCTGGGGCTCGGTGGCCAGAGCGCGGGCGATCTCAAGATGCCTTTGCTTGCCGTATGGCAGCGAAGTCGATATATCGTCCTTGACATCGAGCAGTCCCAGGATTTCAAGAAGCCTGAGGGTCTCCTGATGCATGGCTTTTTCTTCTTTATAGTTGAGCTTCAGCGTCGCCTGGAGCAGATTTGCCTTCAGCTTTACATGCTGGGCTATCAGAACATTCTCATATACGGTCAGCTCCTTGAAAAGCCTGATGTTCTGGAACGTCCTCGCGACGCCTTTCTTCGTGATCCTGTCCGGCGTCAGCACCTTCACATCGCTGTACTTGCCCTTGTTTTCGCCGGCATACAGTTCCTTCATCTTTCCCTGCGGATGATTGCTGATGATCAGATTGTCGTTCAGGTAGATGGCGCCGTTCGTCGGCGCGTAGACGCCGGTGATGACATTGAACGCCGTGGTCTTGCCTGCGCCGTTGGGCCCGATGAGCCCTATGATCTCGCCTTTGTTGACCTCAAGGTTCAGGTTGTTCAGGGCTACCACCCCGCCGAACTGCATCGTCGCGTCGCTGACGCGAAGAACGTTGGGCTTGACTTCTGCATTACTCTGCATCATTATCAACCCCTTTCTTTTCTTCTGTGTCAGCAGTCCTGGCAGCCTTTTTTTCCGCCCTCTTGGTCCTGCTTGCAGCTCTGTCCGTCGCTTTTCCTGCCGACCTTGCTGCTTTTTTAGCCTTCGCTTCGGCTTTATAGCCGCCGCTCGTCAATTTATGCCAGCGCCACGGCCATTTTCGCAAGAAATTATAAATGCCGTCCCAGGAGAATTCATTGCGTCCCATAAGCCCTCTGCGCCAGAAAAGCACTACTGCCATCAGCAGCAGACTGAAGATGACCATGCGGAGACCAGGCCTGAAAATCGGGATCTGCCAGGCGCCGATCGAGTGGCTCGCATCGAACCATCTCAGATATTCCTTGCCGAAGGAGATCAGGAATGCGGATATGACCGTGCCGGTCACGCTTCCAAGACCGCCAAGGACGATGATGAGCAGCAGTTCATATGTCACGGCGATCTTGAATTGATTGGAATCGATTGCTGTCAGATGGCAGGCAAGAAGGCCGCCGCCTATGCCGGCGAAAAACGCTGAAATGACAAAGGACATTTCCTTGTGCTTGAAGAGGTTGATCCCCATGGCTTCAGCCGCCGTCTCGTCTTCCCTGATAGCTTTGAAGGCGCGTCCGTATGATGATTTTATAAGTAATACCATAAAACCGATTCCGGCGGCTGAGATCAGAACCGGAACGAAAAGGCTGTCGAATCCGGGAATGCTCTTGAGCCCCAGCGAGCCGTTCGTCACAGGCCACAACTGGTCGTTGGCGATCACCGCTCTGATGATTTCGGAAAAGCCCAGCGTAGCGATGGCAAGATAATCGCTTTTCAGCTTCAGAACTGGTGCGCCGATCAGCGCGGCGAAGAGTGCCGCGATCAGGCCGCCCATGAGAAGCGCGACGCCGAACGGCATAATGACTTCTGCGATTTTATCGCTGATAGGCACCAAATAATATACATTTGGCCGGGATGCCAGAGGAATCGTGAATATGCCAACACTGTAGGCGCCTATAGCCATAAAGCCCGCCTGGCCAAGGGAAAACACCCCGGTGAAGCCGTTGACAAGATTCATTGAGACGCCGATCAAGGAGTAGATGACTGCGATCCTGACGATCCTGACTGAATAGGATGTGCCGATGATGCCTTTGTCCAGCATATAGGTCAATACGATGCAGGCAATGACAAGAAGCGCTGTCAATATGATCTTCGTTGATTTTTTCAGTTTTTTATTCGTAAATTCCATCGGCATCACACTTTCTCCGCAATCTTCTCGCCGAGGAGACCCGTCGGCCTGAAGAGCAGCATAATTATCAGCAAGACGAAAGTGAATGCATCGCTGTACCCCGTCATTGACGGGATCGTCGCGACAAGGAATGTTTCTGCGATACCAATGATGAAGCCGCCGACCACAGCCCCCGGAATATTGCCGATGCCGCCGATAACCGCCGCTACGAAGCATTTGAGCCCGGGCATCAGGCCGCTGAACGGATAGACCATCGGGCGCGGCGAGAAATACAGCATCGCGCTGATCGCGGCCAGCGAGCAGCCGATTATGAATGTGATCGTTATGATATGGTTTATTTCTATGCCCATGAGCTTGGCAGCCTCAAAATCCTTTGAAACAGCCCGCATGGCCATGCCTGTCTTTGTTTTGTTCACAAGGTACATCAGCGCTATCAGCAGCACTATCGTCAATACCGGTGTGATGAAAGTAACGATGGGGGCTGAAACTTCCCCGATCCGGAATACTGTCTGCAGGAAACCAAGCTGTGGAAACGCCCTTGGCAGGCCGGTGAAAAGATATGTGGCGGAGTTCTCAAGCAAAAACGATACGCCGATGGCCGATATCATGATCGACATGCGCGGCGACTGCCTCAGCGGTTTGTAAGCCGCCCTCTCGATAGCGACGCCCAGCAGAACTGTGATAATGATAACGAAAATTATTGCAATGTACCAGGGCATGCGAAAATTCGCAATGGCGAATATGGTGAAGTATCCGGCCATCATAAAGATATCCCCGTGGGCGAAATTGATCAGCCTGAGTATGCCGTACACCATTGTGTACCCGATGGCGATCAGCGCGTAGGCCGAGCCCAGCGAGATCCCCGTTACGCAGTTCTGAAAGAAGGTTGTAGCGTCCATATTTTACTCCAATGTTTCTTATTTGAGCCGGGTCCCGGAATGTCGTCCTTTGATAGATCAGGCAGGAGAAGGGTCCTCCTCCTGCCTGGAAAGTACTTGGGTCAGTCGATCGAACTCGATTATTCTACCGTTACAGCTTTAACGAATACGAATTCGCCGTTTTCGACAGTCTTGATGACCGCCATGTTCTTCTGAGCGTCGCCCACTTCATCAAATGTGATGGAACCGGTAACGCCTTCAAAATTGTCAGTTTCGTTGAGGGCAGTCCTGATAGCTTCGCCTTCGGTCGACTGGGCTCTTTCGATAGCGTCGACGACTACCATGTAAGCGTCATAGCCGAGAGCCGATACAGCCGGGACCGGTGTGTAATAAGCATCAGAGAATCCATCGACGAAATCCTTCGCGACAGCGCTGCTGTCGGCGAGACCTGCGTCAAAGAAGGTGGACAGCACGATGCCTTCAGCATCAGCGCCTGCGTTTTCAACGATCGTGATGTTTTCCCAGGTGTCGCCGCCCATGATCGGGCAGGTGATCCCAAGAGCCCTTGCCTGCTTGATGATCAGCGGGGCAGTGGTGATCGACGATGGAGCGAAGATAACGTCAGGATTTGCAGCCTTTACGTTCTGCAGGATCGCATTGAAGTCAGCCTGATTCTGCTGGAATGTCTGGGCCACCACGATGGAGTTCTCGTCGCCGGTCAGCTTCTTGAACGCATCCATGAAGAAATTGCCAAGGCCTGTGGAATAGTCATCGCCGAGCTGGGTGATGACAGCAGCTGTCTTGGCGCCGCCCTGTACAGCATAGTTGGCGACTACAGTGCCCTGGAAAGGATCCAGGAAGCAAACCCTGTAATACCATTCATTGGCATTCGTGACCTGCGGATTCGTGCAGGAAGCGCCCATAGCAGGCACGCCGGCGCCTGAGAACACTTCGCCTGCCGCGATCGATACGCCTGAGCCATAGGAACCAAGGACAGCGACAACGCCCTGGTCGATCAGGTAATTGGCAGCTGTAACGGCCATGGTCTTGTCGGACTGATTGTCGGAAACGACCAGCTCGATCTTGTATTCAGTACCGTCGATGGTCACCGTTGGCTTGACAGTGTTGGCATACATCATGCCGTCGACTTCCTGCTGTCCGCCACCGCCGTTTTCACCGGTCAGAGGTTCGAATACGCCGATTTTGATAACATTTTCAGTTGCAGCTTCCTCGCCGCCGCCGCCGCAGCCAGCTGCGAATACGGATACGAGCAGAGCCAGCACGAGTAATAGTGATACTTTTCTCATTCCTTCTCCTCCTTGGTTTTTAGACTTTTATGCTGTTATATTCCATTCAGAACAAACCTATTTAATTATACCAATTATTCGGTGAATGTAAATAGAAACCCTGCGGCATTTATGCATCCTGAATTTTTTTATTGGCTGCCGAAAACCGCTTGATTTTCTTGCCGGTGGTCTTTTCGAACTCGTCCTTGCGAATGTCGATCTTTTTGATCCTCTTGAAGAACGGCAGCTCTTCGTTTATCTTGTCTATTTCTTTCCACAAAAGCTCCGAGGCCTGTTTCGAAGTGTACCCGCTGCCCAGGAGATCCGTCAGGTCGTCCGCATTAAGCCGCACGCTGGCGCAGATCAGCGTATCGCCGCTGTCTACGCTGTCGATGCCCCAAACCATGCATTCCTCGACAAAACCGATTTTATTTATATAGAACTCGAGTTCCTCCGGGAACACATTCTTGCCGTTTTTTGTGATGATGACGTTTTTCTTCCTGCCGGTGATATGGATGTACCCTTCGCCGTCGATGAAACCGAGATCTCCAGTATAGAACCATCCGTCCTTGAGCACCTGGTCCGTCGCTTCCGGATTGTGGTAATATCCCAGCATGACATTGCTGCCGCGGGTGATGATCTCTCCAATGCCGTCCTCGTTGGGATCCGCGATGCGGACATCGATGAATGGCGGCGGATAGCCCGCGGCGCTGTCCCGCGGATCGTGGTCCGGATTTATGCCAAGGATCGGTGAGCACTCGGTGAGGCCGTATCCCTGGATCGCATTGATGCCGAAAGCCCGAAGGCCTTTCAGGACGTCGGGATCTATAGCGGCTCCTCCGGCTACCATTAGCCTCATGCGGCCGCCGAAAACGGCTGTGACTTTTTTGAGCAGCAGCGGCGCGAGATCCAGGCCGATCTTCTTCGTTTTTTCGTTGAGCGCCAGCACTTTTCGCAGTTTCTTTTCAGCACCGCTTTTCCTGGCCTGCGTCCATATCCTTCTGTAGATATTCTCGAAAATGAGCGGCACGCCCAGGAAAACTGTCGGTTTGATTTCCTCAAGGTTCTTGACGATATATTTGAGCCCCTCGCAATAGGCGATCGCCGCGCCGCGATAAAACGGCACAAGAAATCCGCAGGTGCATTCATATGTATGATGGATCGGCAGGACGGAAAAGAAGATATCGTCCGGCCTGATGTTCACCAGCGTGATCATGACCATCAGGTTCTCGGCTATATTCGCATGTGACAGCATGACCCCCTTGGCCATACCGGTGGTCCCCGAGGTAAACAGCAGGATGCTCATTTTATCACGATCGACAACAGCGTCAAGGAACCCTCTGTCGCCATTGGCCAGAAGCTCTCTGCCATGCTGAAGAACGCCTTTCAGCGCCAGCCTGTCGTCGCTGTCCTCTTCGGCATCCATGCCGATCAGCAGCTTGAGACTGGTTTCCCCCGAATTTCTGCTTTTTGTGAACATTTGCTCGTATTTGTTCGAGAAGATGATGCACTCGACTTCGGCATCGCTGATCAGATAATTCAGTTCGTTTTCGGGCAGCTCCTTGTCAAGGGGGACGACGACGCCGACACCGCATACGACAGCCAGATAGCTGATCGCCCATTCATATCTGTTCTCGCCGATGATGGCGATTTTTCTGTCTTTCAGGCCGAGAGCCGCCAGCGCGGTCCCGAGCGCCTCGACGTCCGCCTTGGCCTGCCGATAGGTGATCCCCCTGTAGGGCCCGCCCATGACGTCCTTGACGTAAAAAGCGATATTGTCCGCGAAATCCCTGACACTGGATTCGAACATGTCCCGGATATCCGTTATCGGTCTGACGTCGCGGTACCTGATCTTCGGATCTGGCCATTCCCGGATCCTGGCCACTTTCTCCTCGGCAGCCGCTTTTTCCATTTTCTTTTTATAATCCGCATCCTGGCCGCCGACTGGCGCCGGATCCGGTGCTGCTTGGCTTTGCGCTGTCATTTGGATCCCTCCTGCCCTTTGATGGCAACATATCTCTTGATTTTCTTCGTCGTCGTCTTGTCAAATTCCGTCTCGCGAATATTGAAGCGCTTGACGCGTTTGTATGTCGACATCTTGTCGTTTGCGGCGGAGATTTCCCCACCGATGAGTTTTTTCAGCACCTCGCCGGAAAGAAGACCCATCGTCTCCGTGATCGTTTCGTAGTCGGGCACGATCTCGGCGCAGACGATCGTCTCTCCGGTGTCTTCGTCATCCAGTCCCCACACCAGGGACTCGAGTATGTAGTCGCTTTTATTCAGATAGAATTCCACTTCCTCAGGGAAGATGTTCTTTCCGTTTTTTGTGACGATGACGTTTTTCTTCCTGCCTGAGATGTAAAGGAACCCATCCTTGTCGAAGTAGCCATAATCACCTGTGTACAGCCAGCCGTCCTTCAGGACCTTTGCCGTCTCCGCCGGATCCTCAAAATAGCCCAGCATGACCGAATCGCTCCTGCAGACGATCTCCCCGATGCCGTTCGCGTCCGGCTCCTCGATCCGGATCTCTGTGCCTGGCAGCGGCAATCCCACGGATGCCGCCTTGGAATAGCGGTCCTTGTTCACGGCGACCATTGGCGAGGATTCCGTCAAACCGTATCCCTGGAACATGTTAATTCCCATCGCATTGAAATCCTCGACGACCGAAGGGTCGATCGCCGCCGCGCCGGTGATGAACATCCTTACATTGCCGCCAAGCGCCGCGTGCACCGTCTTGAACAGTTTTCGGGCTGCCTTTATATTCAGGCTGTTGAGGGTCTTGGAAATGTTGACCGCCTTTCTCAGCTTGGCGGCGCTGCCGCTGCTTTCAGCTTTTTTCCAGACTTTCTTATGCATTGACTCGAAAATTAGGGGGACGCCCAGCATGATCGTCGCCTTGGCTTCCGCCATGTTTTTGACGATATGCTTGAGCCCCTCGCAAAACGCGACACATGCGCCCTGATAAATACAGACGAGTATGTCCGCCGTCATTTCATAGGTATGATGTATTGGAAGAACAGACAGCGTCGTATCCGGCGCCATCAGCCTGACGAATTTTGAAACGTTCATGACATTTGAGCAAAGATTCCTGTGGGACAGCATGACGCCCTTGGCAAGACCAGTGGTCCCTGACGTGAAAAGGATGACTGCCAGCGATTCCGGGTCAATTTTCGCATCGATAAAGGATCGAATTTCTTCATCGATCAGCCTCCGGCCTTTTTCGACAAGAAGAGTGTAGGACAGGTCCCTCCCCCTGTTGCGGTCCGAATCCATGCAGATCATATATTCGATGGCTTCGATGCCGGCTGAGGCCTCTTCGATCGCGAGGCCGACCTTACCCGAATAGATAACGGCGCTGACGCCTGATCTTTCGAGCAGATGGCGAAGCTCGCCGACGGGAAGCTCCCGGTCCAGGGGCACGGCGATGCCGGTGCCGTTGACGATCGCCATATACGATACGACCCACTCATATCTGTTTTCGCCTATGACGGCGATCTTTCGCCCGCCAAGGCCGGCGTCCAGCAGCGCAGTGCCAAGCGCGTCCACATCCTGCCTGAACCTGCTGAATTTTATCGCGCGGTAGCGGCCGCCAGGCGTGTCTTTCACAAGATAGGCGTCCCTGTCGCCGAAAAGTCCGGCGCTGGTGGACAGCATATCCTTCAGGTCCGAAACCGGCCTTGCATTATATAATTCGTCCTTGCCGCGGTTCATGTTAAGATTTATATTTATCCCCATCGTTATCTCTCCTTCTTTACCTGAACATAATTTTAACATCTTGACATGGACTGGGCAATAATATTTAATTTAAATGAAGGCTTCCGCCAGGCCGGCGGAATCGTTTTATTTTAAGGAAAGCAACGCGCTTAGGATCTGTGCTGCCGCTGCCGCGGTCGGCAATGGGAGTTTTACGAATGAGCAAAAAACAGCTTGAAGCCAACGTCATCCTGATGCTTACAGCCATAATATGGGGCTTTGCATTCGTCGCCCAGCGTCTCGGCTCGGAGACCATGGGCGCGTTCCTGTTCAACGCCGTGCGTTTTGCCCTGGGCGGTATCTCGCTGCTCCCCGTCATCTATTTTGTCGAAAAAGCCGAAGGCCGTTCAAGATCCGGCGACGGCGCAGATGCGCCCGACGGCGCCGCGGCAAGCGGCATCCCGTCTGTCGCTGACTTCTATCCGCCGCACAGATTTCCGGTCAAGGCGGGCCTGATCTGCGGGTTCATACTGTTTTCCGGCGCATCGCTTCAGCAGTTCGGCATCTTTTTCACATCCGCCGGCAAGACAGGCTTTATTACAGCCCTCTATATTGTGCTCGTGCCGGTTCTGGGCATATTCCTCAAACAGCGGGTGACGGTCAACGCCTGGATCGGGGTGGCTCTTGCCACAGTCGGCCTCTATTTTCTGTGTATCACCGAAAGCTTCACGATCGCCCTGGGCGACTTTGTCATTCTTATAGGCGCCGGTTTCTGGGCGGCGCATATACTCGTAATAAACCACTACGCAGGAACGGTGTCGTCCCTGAGATTATCTTTCGTCCAATTCATGGTCGTTTCAGCCGTATCCTTCGTCGTGACCGTATTTGCCGAAGAGATATCCCTTGCCATGATCAGCCAGACGATCGTGCCGATCCTGTACAGCGGCATATTATCCTGCGGCGTTGCATTTACGCTTCAGATCGTCGGACAGAAGAACGCCCCGCCGACACTGGCTTCAATAATCCTGAGCATGGAAGCCGTATTCGGCGCCATCGGCGGATGGCTCATACTGGGAGAAAAACTGACTTCAAGAGAACTCTCCGGTTGCGTTCTCATGTTTGCAGCCATCATCATATCCCAGCTGCCCAGGAAAAAATGATTATTTCTATTTAAAAGGAAGGTGACGGAATTGAAAATCGCTGACAATTTTTCCGATCTGATCGGTCATACCCCGCTTTTAAGGCTCCACCGGTTCGAGGCCCTCACCGGCGCCGGCGCTGAGATCATCGCGAAACTTGAATATTTCAACCCGGCCGGCAGCGTCAAGGACAGAGCTGCCTATGCCATGATCCGGGATGCGGAAGAGAAAGGCATCCTGAAGCAAAACAGCGTCATCATCGAACCGACCAGTGGAAACACCGGTGTCGGCCTTGCTGCTGTCGCGGCCTCCAGAGGCTATAGGGTCATCCTGACCATGCCGGAAAGCATGAGCATCGAACGTCGAAGCCTGCTGGCGGCCTACGGGGCGGAGATCGTTCTGACAGACGCTGGATCCGGCATGAGGGGCGCCATCGCCAAAGCGGAAGAACTAGCCGCGCAGATCCCCCATTCGTTCATCCCCGGCCAGTTTGTCAATCCCGCGAATCCGAAGATCCATGTGGAAACCACCGCGGAAGAGATCTGGCACGACACCGACGGGCTGGTCGATATATTCGTTGCCGGCGTCGGCACCGGAGGAACCGTCACCGGCGTTGGAGAAGGACTTAAAAACAAGAGCCATTTTGTGCGCATCGTCGCCGTCGAGCCCTATGACTCGCCGGTCCTGTCGGGCGGCGAGCCAGGCCCCCATAAGATCCAGGGCATCGGGGCCGGTTTTGTTCCCGTCGTGCTGAACCTGAACGTCATCGACGAGATCATCAGGATCAAGGCGGAGGATGCCATCGAAGCGGCGCGGCTTCTCGCCAGAAAAGAGGGCATCCTGGTTGGGATTTCTTCAGGCGCCGCGGCTGCCGCTGCAGTGCATATGTCCAAAAGGCCCGAAAATGCCGGCAAGAAGATCGTCGTTCTGTTCCCGGATACCGGAGAGCGCTATCTTTCGACGGATCTTTTCTTATGATCCGGCTTTCTTATTCATCGCAATATGTATAAACAGGCCTGAAACGCCACATTATCCGCAAATAGAGCAAATGAGCAGGGAATTGTCCGGGTTTTCAAACACTTTCCGGAAATTGCCCTGTTTTTTTGCATGTATTATGTATTATATAATAATTTTACTTGCCATTTTACACTTCCGTGGTAGTATATAAATAATATTCTGCAGAAATGTATAATTATAAGCATTATACATTTTAATCGCCAGGAAAAGGAGGACAAGTCATAATGGGCTTATTCAAAAGACACCTGAAGGGCATCCATGTGGATTATCGAAAAAACACCATGGAATGCAAGACGGAAATAATGCCCGTGCCAAAGAGACTTTATATCTCGATGGTCCAGCATATCGGCGCGCCTTGCGTGCCGCTCGTATCGCCCGGCGATGAGGTCAAGGTCGGACAGAAGATCGGCGATTCGGACGCGTTTGTCAGCGCGCCGATCCATTCCAGCGTTTCCGGCAAAGTCATCGCCATAGAGGACATCATGTCCTCGCTCGGCACCAAGGACAAGACCATAGTCATTGAATCAGACGGACTCCAGACACTGTGTCAGGGGCTGACGCCGCCCCAGGTCAGCACACGGGAGGAATTCGTCAAAGCAGTCAGGGCTTCCGGCCTGGTAGGCCTCGGAGGCGCCGCTTTCCCGACCCACGTGAAATATTCGCCAAAAAATATCGACGATGTGAAGATCCTGATCATCAACGGCGCCGAGTGCGAGCCTTACATCACTTCCGACTATCGGACCATGCTCGAATCCACGAAGCATGTCGTCAACGGCGCGAGGCTGGTCATGAAATACCTGGGTCTGGAAAAATGCTATATCGGCATTGAAGACAACAAGCCGAAAGCGATCGCGGCCATCAGCGAAGAGGCGGCCGGCGACCCTTCGATCGAGATCCTTACTCTCAGATCCCAGTATCCTCAGGGGGCGGAACGTGTTCTTATCTATGAGGCAACAGGCAGACCGCTGCCTCCGGGCAAGCTCCCGGCGGATATCGGCGTTCTCGTATCCAACGTCTCGTCGGTTTCCTTCATATCCAGATATTTCAAGACAGGCATGCCGATGATGAGAAAGCGCATCACAGTCGACGGCGACGCCGTATGCACGCCCAAGAACCTCTATGCGCCGATAGGTGCCCAAATCAAGGATGTCATCGATTTCTGCGGCGGCTACAAATCCGTAGCGCGCAAAATAATCATGGGCGGCCCGATGATGGGAAGGGCCATTTACGACGACGACAAGGCGATCATAAAAAACAATAACGCCATCCTCGCTTTTAACGAGGATCAGGTCACGGAACATCCTGAAACAGGCTGCATCAAATGCGGCCGCTGTGTCGCCAGCTGTCCGCTCGATCTGATGCCGACCTATATCGCCAAGGCTTACGAGGCAGAGGACATCGACATGCTGAAAAAGCTCAAGGTCACGATCTGCATGGAATGCGGCTGCTGCTCCTATGTCTGTCCGGCCAAAAAACAGCTCGCCCTGACAAACAGACTCGCTAAAAAACTGGTTTTGGAAGGAGGCGCTGCGAAATGAACAGATTTGAAAAGGGAAGCCTGATCGTATCATCATCGCCGCATGTGTCGTCGGATACGACAACGTCCAAAATCATGCGCGACGTCCTGATTGCCCTTATACCGGCCATGATCGCCGCAACGGTCATCTTTGGCGCCCGCGTCCTCATCCTGACAGCCGTCTGCATCATATCCTGCATTATATTCGAATATATTTTCAACAGGATCGCGGAACGCAAAAGCACGATCGGCGATTTCAGCGCCGCAGTCACAGGCGCCATTCTGGCCTTCAATCTCCCTCCGAACTTTCCGTACTGGATGGCTGTGATCGGGTGCTTTGTAGCAATCGTCATCGTTAAACAGCTTTTTGGAGGAATCGGGCAGAATTTCGCCAATCCCGCCATTACGGCCCGAGTCGTGCTGCTTGTCTCTTTCTCCACGGCAATGACTTCCTGGCCGACTGCCAAACCGATACTCAGCGCCGCCGACGCCGTCACCGCGGCTACGCCTCTAAGCCTGTTCGCAAAGGGCGAGCTTGACAGCCTGCCCAGCAATCTTGACATGCTTTTAGGAACCATCGGCGGCTCCGCCGGCGAAACCTGCGCCATTGCGATACTCATCGGCGGGCTTTACCTGGTCGCAAGAAAAGTCATCAGCCTCGTGATCCCGGCCAGTTTCCTCGGAACAATGATCGTGATGTCGCTGATCACCGGCAACGATCCCATATTCCACATTCTGGCCGGAGGCGCCATGCTCGGAGCATTCTTCATGGCCACGGATTATTCGACTTCACCAATGACGAATGGAGGAAAAGTCGTATTCGGCATTGGCTGCGGCTTCCTGACAATGATGATCCGGCTCTACGGATCCTATCCGGAAGGCGTTTCCTTCGCGATCCTTTTCATGAACATCGTGACGCCTCATATCGATAATCTGTCACGCAGAAAGCTTTACGGAGGTGGCGGCAAATGAAGAACTTCAAAGAATACATATTCCCTTCGATCGCGCTGCTCATCATTTGCTTCGCAGTGACCCTGGCTTTGGCTGCCACTTATTCGATCACCACGCCGGTCATTAAAGAAGTGAACATCGCTCGCGCCAATGCCGCCCGCACCGAGGTGCTGCCCGACGGCAACGCCGCATTCAGCCAAATCGAGCCAGAGACTCTTGTCGATGGCGTCGAGGACGTCTATACGGCCGACAACGGTTCCGGCGTCGTCATAACCACTTCCGACAAAGGATTTGGCGGCAAGATCAGGGTCATGACCGGATTCGACAATTCAGGCGCCATCGTGGCTGTCAAGCTGATCGAACACAAAGAGACTCCGGGACTCGGCACGAAGGTCATGTCACCGGACTACCTGGGCCAATACACCGGCAAGACCTCCTTGGAAGGGATCGACGCCATTTCCGGGTCGACGATCTCATCCATGGCCATGTACAGGGCTGTTGACAAAGCAGTCCGGCAATATCCGGAGATAGGAGGTGCGATGCAATAATGAACAGACTCGCAATACTTAAAAATGGTCTATTGAAAGAAAATCCCGTTTTCGTGCTGCTGCTCGGAACATGTCCTTCCCTGGCCGTGACGACGATGGCTGTCAACGGTCTCGGAATGGGCGTATCGACCTTGATGGTGCTCCTTTGCTCCAACATTGCGATAGCCGCCCTGAAGGATTTTATCCCCGACAAGGTCAGGATACCGGCCTTCGTTGTACTGATCGCAGGTTTCGTAACGATCGTCGGGCTTCTGGTCAAGGCTTACGCGCCGGATCTCGATCTCGCGCTGGGAATATTCCTGCCGCTGATCGTTGTAAACTGCATCATCCTCGGCAGGGCTGAAATGTTCGCCAGCAAGAACGGCATCGTCGACTCGGCGCTTGACGCCGTCGGCATGGGTCTGGGCTTCACCATGGCGCTTTTCATTATCGGCTCGATCCGGGAACTCCTCGGATCAGGCATGTGGATGGGCATTCCGGTCACAGCCGGGCACATCGAACCGATCGCCATATTCATGCTGGCGCCAGGCGGATTTTTCGTCTACGGATGCATGATCGCCCTGATTGGCAAACTCACAAAGGGAAAATCCGTCAAAAAGAAATCCTTCGGCTGCGCAGGCTGCCCTTCAGCCGGGATATGCAACCCGTCAGACAAAGGAGGCAGTGAATCATGAAAGAAATGATGATCATCCTCGTCAGCGTAATACTGGTCGATAATTTCGTATTGTCGAAATTTCTGGGGATCTGTCCGTTCCTGGGCGTCTCCAAAAAACTGGATTCGGCTATAGGAATGAGCCTTGCCGTCATATTTGTCATGACGATCGCGACGCTTGTCACCTACCCGATCTATGACAAACTGCTCGTACCAAACGACATAGGCTATCTGCAGACCATCGTATTTATACTGGTCATCGCCGCTCTGGTACAGCTCGTCGAAATCACCCTTAAAAAATATGTCCCTGCATTATACAGGGCGCTGGGCGTGTATCTTCCGCTTATTACTACAAATTGCGCCGTGCTGGGCGTTACACTGCTCAATATCGACAGCGGATACACCTATATCCAGTCCATCGTGAACGCTGTCGGCGCCGGTATCGGCTTCATGCTGGCCATGGTCCTGTTTTCGGGCGTCCGCCAGACAATGGAGCAGAGCGATATACCGGTCAGTTTCCGAGGCGTACCGTCCGTTCTGATAGCCGCTTCGATCGTATCCGTTTCTTTCATGGGTTTCGCCGGCATCGTCGACGGACTGTTCCGATAGGGGGTGCTGGAAGATGATTCAAGTATATATGATGCCAATCACCATCGTAACGGTCATCGGCCTGATATCCGCTGTCGTGCTGACGTTCGCAGCCAAGTTCATGGCCGTTACGGTCAACGAGGACGTCGCCCAGATCTTCGGGATCCTTCCCGGCGTCAATTGCGGCGCATGCGGTTATGCGGGCTGCGAGGAATATGCCAGGCAGCTCTCGGAGGACAGATCAGTGAAGACGAATCTCTGCTCTCCTGGGGGCAGCGACGTCGCGCGCAAGATCAGCACGATTCTCGGCACCGATTTTGAGGAAGTCGCCGCTAAATATGCCATCGTCAAATGTTCCGGTACACCGGACAAGACGGATTATGTAATGGATTTCAGGGGGCTTCAATCGTGCTCGGCCAACAAATTGTTCTATCGCGGACGAGGCGCATGCTTCAAGGCCTGCCTGGGCTACGGCGATTGCGTCAAGGCCTGCAAATACGATGCGATCGGCATCGTTGACGGTGTCGCCGTCGTCGACAGGGAACGTTGCGTCGGTTGCGGCATGTGCGTCAGCCGCTGCCCGAACGACCTGATCGGCATTATTCCGACAGCAAGCCGGGTGTTTGTCAGCTGCAGCTCGCCGGATACGGGCGCAGCAAAGAGAAAAATCTGCAAGGCTGGCTGCATTGCCTGCAAAAAATGCGAGAAAGTCTGCGAATATGATGCGATCAAAGTCACCGGCAACCTGGCCGTCATTGATCCAGACAAGTGCACAAACTGCGGCGCCTGCATTGCAGCTTGCCCAGTCCAGGTCATTCGCCAATACTGATCCAACCTAAACTAATGATGAAAAGAGCCGTCCGGCCATGATCATGGAGATCAACGCGGGAACGGCTCTTTCTTTTATGTAATCAGACCTTGACGTATCGACAGCCTTCAAAGGCAAGATCAAAGGTGCAGATGGATCGATACAGGCAGTACTTGCATGCCGACGTCCCATCCCTGAGCCTTTTGGGAGCCGCATCGATGCAGCCCGACAGAAGGCTTCCGCAAAGCTTCTCAACAGTCTCGCCGACTGCAGACTGGAGCTCGCGGAACGCTTCCGGCGTGAGAAGCCTCCCCTCCGAGCCCGAGATGGTTCCGTCGCCCTTCATGCTGACCGGAATTATTTCGGAGTATCCGGTAAAATCGTTATCGATGGATTTAACGACATTCGGGTCGCTGACGACAACCCCATCCATCTTGTATCGCTTTCGCAGCTGCGCCGCAAGGCTTTCGCCGGCGGCGCGCAGTTGGTCTTCCCCGGCCCCCGGCGGGACGACCGCATCCAGCATGGGATCGTCGATGTAAAAATAGAATACACCGGCAGGCTCCGCTGACAGCGCATCGGATGCCGCTTTGAGATAGAGCATCAGCTGAAGGCGCCATCCGCCCCTGGCTTCGTTTATATCGAATCGTTCATAGCCAGTCTTATAGTCGATGATCTTCACATATTCTTTATCGCCTTCGAGTATATCGATCCGGTCGATTTTCCCTGCGATCGTCACAGCGCCGTCAGCCGTCTCAACGCGGATCGGCGGCAGCGCCGCGGGATCCCCGTTCCTGAATGCGGTCTCAAAAAGCATTTTTTTAATACTGCCGTGACGAACATGTTCGATCAGCATCCAGGCTGTCTTTGAGCAAATCTTCCGGATCCGGTCCTGTCTGTACATTTCAGCTTCGCCGTCGGTTAACAATCCATCACTGTAGTTCTGGGCCGAATCCTTAAGTATCCCGCTGACAAGCGCCTCGCAATCCGTCTGTGTGATCGTCATCCACGGCGAGTCTGGATCTGTAACCCCGATATTTTCCTTCGTCAGTTCGTTTCCAAGCTTCATCAGGCATTCATGGCATATGTCGCCGATCTCTCTTCCGGCTATTTCAAGGATCCTGCGCTCATCCGCCCGCAATCCGTAATTGATGAAATAGGAGAATGGGCATTTCGAAAAACGTTCGATGCGGGAAGGGCTCACTTCGATATCGCCGCCGTCGTCTCTTCCATAAAGCCTGCGTATGGATGCAGGCGAAAGACTTTCCATTCTATTGTCGAAAGAGGCTCCTTGCCGTATGATCCTCAACCTTTCACCGATCCCGGCCGCTTCCGGGTCCGTATCGCTCCCGGCCTGCCCGGCGAACCAGCGGTAAGCCGCTTTCCATTCCGCGGAAATCGATGCCTTTTCACGGCCGGATCTGAGCTCTTCGGACAAATGGCGCAGCGTTCCGTTTCGACTGCCGATAAGGCGGATCGGATCGCCGCTGTTCAGGATGTCCTTCTGTTCCCTGATCGCGGGAAATATTTTTTTAAGCCTGCCGAGGATCAGCGACGGCTTCAGTTCCTTTCCATCCTGATCCGCAGCCGAATAGCCGATCCAAAGGTAATCGGACGGTTTTGACAAGACTTTGTAAATCGCCAGCTTCTCTTCTCTGGCCCTGAGTTCGTCATGCTTGCAGATTTCAATGTTTTTTGACAGAAGGACCGCTTTCTCATCGTCGTTCAGGATCCCTTCCGTGCCGACGGCAGCAGGGAACGATCCATCATTTGCGCCGATGACAAAGAGGGCTTTTATCCGCCCCGGCCTGGTCCGCTGAAGCGTTCCAACCAGCACCTGATCCAGCGTCGGCGGCAGCAGCCCGATCTCCACGGCTTCAAGCCCGGTCCTGAGCATCAGGTTATACTCCTCGTGGGTCATCGCCTCGTCTCCCGAAAGCTCGACAATCTGATCCAGTATCGCGATAATGACATCCCAGATCTGGGATGTTTCCTCAGCATATTCGTGCCTTTTGGAATCGCGAAGGAATGCGGTGAGTTGTTCAGCCCGGTCCGGAATGCCAGCGGCGTCTTTTAAAAAATCATAAAGCAGCCTCGTTTTCGCTCCGCCGGTGTCCGCCCGACGAAACGCGCTCTCAAATCCGGATATCAGCCCGACCAGGGACTCTCTGGCCGCATTTAGCCCTTCCATGCCGGAAACGCCGATCTCTGCGGCGCCGTATTTGAATTCCGATTTCCACCGACCGCCTCTTATTCTATATTTATAAGCGTAGTTTTCAAGATCTTCGCCATCGTCCGAAGAAACGGGGGAAAGGCCTGTCCGGACCAGCCGGAAGACGTCCTCGAATCGCCATCCCTTTCCGATGATGTCGAGCAGCGCCAGAATATATTCGACGCATGGATTATGGATGACGCCTCTTTTTCTGTCCATGAAGCAGGGTATGCCATACTCGTCCATGATCCTTTTCAGCACCGGGCCCCGTGCTTCCATATCGCTGCAGATGACCAGCATATCCCTGTATCTCATGCCGCGTTCCCGGACCAGCTCCGTAATTTTAACGGCAACGGTCTCCGCTTCGGCATAATGATTTGCGCAGCGGCAAATCTCGATGCCGGGATCTTCTTCATTGCCCTGATACTTATTGTAAGGATAGGCAAAGAGCTCACGTTCGATATGCCTGATTGCGGCACACGGATCCAGCGGCGCCTGCGCCTCGGAAATCTGCTCCGTCCAATGGGCGATGCCGTTCTTTTCGGCGATTTGACGCAGCCTGGAAGACATCAGCGCAGTCAGTTCAAAGATGTCGGAATCCCTGTCGCCGGCAAAGCGTTGCCCTGCGGCATCATGCTGCCACGCTGCGGCATGATCCGCCGCGTCCCCCTTAGCCGACGATCCGCCAGCGTCTTGGCTGCATGTCAGGATGACGTTCAAATTGGCGGCATGGAGCATCAGTTTTTCAAGGACGGCCAGAGTCTTGGGCGTAAAGCTTTCAAATCCATCGATCCAGATCTCGGCGCCCCGTATCGCGCTCGCTTTTTCTATTTTTGAAATAATAAGATCCAAATGATCCTCGGTGTCGATATAACGATTCCTGATCAGATCTTCATATTTTTCAAATATTATCAATATGTCGGAAAGTTTACGCCTCAGTATCGCCTTCTCGTCTATCTGGTCCAATATGTCCGCCAGATCTTCAGGGCGCGTATTATATTGCTTGAATTCCGAAATCAGATCGTTGACCATCGATATGAAAGATTGCTTCCCGCTCAGGCCTCCGAAGGCGCAGAAGCTGCTTTCCTTCTCCCTGATGATCCGTGCGAGAAGCATATGGCGTCCGTATTTGTCCACCGGTTTTATGCCGCTGCCTCCGGCTTCTTCAAGGATGCGTTCGCCAAGACGCGCAAGACTCAATACCTCCAGCGTCATCAGCCCCCCCGCGCCCAGATGGTCGAACGCATTGCGTTCCGCCTGCAGCGTGTACTGGTTCGGAACGACCAGAAAGATCCGGCGCCCGGATTTGCCTTCATCCAACTGTTTGCCAATATTCCTGAATAAAAAACCATCCCGGTCAACACTGGCTCTGCAGCTAAAAATCCTGAGCACCGGCATCCTCCTTTTCCTCTGTCAAATCCGGCTGTAACGGTCTGTGCCTGTCCGACTACAGGACGTTCAGCACGGCCCGTTTATCGGCCGCCTTTTTATACGGCGATTCCATTTCCATCATGCCGATATAAAAGTCATATTCATCCGCTAATTTTATATATGGATCCGGGTCGAAGCATTCCGGTCCCAAAACGCCCTTGCCCGACCACTTGCCGGTCGCCAGCAGCTCCATGGTTATGACCGGGTTGAACGCCGTCTGCGCGACGACTGCGCCGCAGCCGATCCGCCTGCCGGATTCTTCGGTGTCCGTCGTCTGATAAATGAACACCTTGCGCTCCTTGCCATCCTTGACGCCGGTCACCTGGGCGCCGACACAGACTTTTCCCTTCATTTTATCGGCGACTTCGATGGGACTTGGCGCCACCATGCCGACGACGTCCCTTGGCGAAAGATCCGTTCCCCTTACCTTGCCATGCTTGTCATCCAGACGCAAAGCGCGGAGATTCTTCAGCATGGTGATGAAATCGGCTCCCAGCCCATACTTGAACGTGACTTTGCGACAAAGATCCCCCATGTATCTGGGGATCATCACAAGCTCTTCATGCTCGACATTGACGAGTTCCTGTTCGCCGATCCCGTCCGGGAAGGTGAACAGCTCCGGATCCGAAAAAGGCTCCACAGTATACAAACCTTTGTCCTTCTCCCAAACGAACGGCGGGTTAAGGCATTCGTCGATCGTCGTCCAGATCGAAAAACCGAAGGTGATGTCATAGCCCTCCGCATGGAGATTACCGCCATCCTTGATACTGATCTCGTCGATCCTGTCAAAATAGTGCTTTGCGGCGAATCGGGCAAAAACGTTAACGCCGCCCGGGTCCATACCTGCTCCGACGAGGGCCAGGAGACCCTTTTGCTCCCATGCTCCATGTCTGTCGAACTGGTAATCGCCCATCCTGATATTGGTTTTGTGATAAGGATCGGTCGGATGCGGCACCGATAGCGTCAGCGCCATGTCCATATAACCGATCTCGCACTCGTAAGCCACATCGAAGAGATTCTCGTTGAAGCTCGGGTCACAGGCATTGAAAAGCATGTCCGGCTCGTACCTGTCGATCAGCGCCGCCAGATCAGCCTTGTTCCGGGCATTCACCTGCGCTGCCGGGAACCTGGCATCTCCGATAGCTGCCGAAACGGCGGATGCCCTGTCGAAGTTGTAATCCGACAGCACCATCTGCTCCAGCCACTCGCCTTTCGGATCGCGCTGCGCTGCTATTTTTGCCGCAGCCTCGCCCACTCCTCCTGTGCCAACCAATAAAATTTTCAAAATCTCGCCTCCAAACGCGATATAATTTTGGGTTTTCCACCCAATTCTGAGTTTACCACGGCCATCGCCCAGGCGCCACCTAATTCGCTCGTCCCCAAATAAAAGCGCCCCGAAAATGCCGTTTGCACATGCATTTTCAAGGCGCTCTCCGGATCCTGCCAGCAGCGGCGGACATCCGTATTTCGTTCAGATTATTTAAAAACGTTGAAGGGTTTGCCCTGCGGCAGGATCACCTTGCCATAATGGCCGTTCAGCAGCGCGCCGGCAGATCCGTAGAACGACATGATGGCTATCAGAAGTTCCGAAACGGCGGCGACCATGTGCATCGTCTCCGGTGCAAAGCCCAGAACACTGCAGGAAAGACCCAGGAACAGGAAGTCGATCAGGACGAATATGATGAACAGGACCTTGTTCGTGCCCATCGAACCGATCGTCATATATATGGAAAAGATCAAATAACCGACGAATGCGACGCCAAGCTGCTTCACATCAGCGGCTTCAGCCATTTTTTCGCCAAAAACGCCATTCTGTATCATCCAGGTCGATGCGACCGCAAACCAGAAAAAAGCGTAACCGCCGAAGGCTGTCGCTCCGAAAGCGTTGTTGAGTTTGCTGTCATTGATGCTTGCGACAAGCTGGGCGCAGGCCCCCAGGAAAATCGCCCATGGGATGATGAGGGACGTCCCCTCTGTGAAACCGAGCTTTTGGGATGAAGCCACCAGCGTGACCATCGCCAGGCCAAAAAGACCGATCGCCGAAGGATTGCTCACGACGGCCTGGACTTTTGCCACCTGCCCGTTTGTTCCGTGATCTGACATTTGTTATACTCCTTTCAGTACTTTGAAATTTTTTAACTGTTTTCGATTCGCCGCATGCCATGCCGTAGGATATTAATTTCCACTCCCAGCGTGAAATCCAGAATTTTCTATCATCATTTCCCCAACGCAACGAGCATGCCTTTTGCTAATATACAGCACTTCATCGACGATTTCAACCGAAAACGAAAAATCAGACAATTTAATTATTGTCTGATTTTTTTATAAGCAATAAACGTGCCATCTATCGCTATTTAACGATATCCAAAATGTCCAAGGCACTGTCGGCAATATAGGTTGGCCGATTGGGTCCGTTGATATCCTCATCGGTCACCGCGATCGCCCATCCGACAAGGATCGATTCGATGCCGGCGTTCTGCGCACATAATATATCGAACATGCTGTCGCCGACCATGATGGTTTCAGACGGTTTCGACCCCAACTTTTCCATCGCCATGAAAATCGGCGTTGGGTCCGGCTTATGACGATCTGTGTCGTCTGCCGTGAGCACATAGTCGAAATAGGATGTCAGGCCATATTTCTCAAGTCCCTTCATCGTCGTATGCCGCAGCCTGGATGTCACGATCGCCATTTTATAGCCCTGGCTTTTAAGTTCGTGGATCAGTTCAGGCATGCCCGGAAACACCTTGACGAGTTCATCGAAATTTTCATAGTGGAATTCCCGATAGATCGCCATCGCCTCCTCCGGCGGAATGTCGAGCATTTTTTCCATCGTCACGGCCAAGGGCTCGCCAAAGTTCTTAATGATCTCGTCGACGGGCTTTTCCTCGCCGAGGACCTTTCTGAAGGTGTATTGGAACGATTGGATGATCACATCGTTCGTGTCGATCAGCGTGCCGTCAAAGTCGAACAGCACCGTCGTTATTTTTCTGTTTTCCATGTTGTTCCCCCGCAAATTACAGTTTCATAGTAAGCGATACTTTCTGCTTATCGCGGTCGATGGACAGGATCTTCACTTTGACAGTGTCCCCGACACCGACGACATCCATCGGATGCCTGATATACTTTTTGCTCATCTGTGAAATATGGACAAGGCCGTCATTTTTGACGCCGATATCCACAAAGGCGCCAAAGTCGACGACATTTCGCACCGTTCCCGTCAGTTCCATGTCCACTTTAAGATCGTCGAAGCTCAGCACATCGTTCCTGAAAACCACCGGCGGCATTCCTTCCCGCGGATCCCGGCCCGGTTTTCCGATTTCGCTGACGATATCGGAAAGTGTCATCTCACCAATCCCCACTTCTCCGGCAAGCAGCGCGATGCTTCGCTCGATGCTGCGCACCGGTTCGCCCTTCTTATCCGCAACGGGATAGGCCTCGATGATTTTTCCTTCGATGTTTCGATATCCGCCCTTGCTGATCTCTTTCTTGTCTATACCGAGCTTTTTAAGAACGGCCTCGGCCGCGCCGTAAGATTCAGGGTGGACGGCTGTGGCGTCCAGCGGATCACTGCCGTCGGTGATCCGCATGAAACCGGCGCATTGATTGAACGTCTTTTCCCCGAGCTTCGGCACTTTCTTGAGTTCGTTTCTTTTTTTGAATTTTCCATTGGCTTCGCGGTAAGCGACGATATTTCGCGCCACCGGCGCGGTGATCCCGGCGATATATTGCAGCAGCGACGGGGATGCCGTGTTCAGGTCAACGCCGACGCGATTGACGCAATCCTCAATGACGTTGGCCAGCGCACCGTCCAAGAGCGTCTGGCTGATGTCATGCTGATACTGTCCGACCCCGATATGTCTGGGTTCGATCTTGACCAGTTCGGCCAGCGGATCCTGAAGCCGCTTGCCTATGGACATGGCGCCTCGGGTCGTGACATCGAGATCCGGATACTCCTCTGTTGCGACTTTCGATGCGGAATAGATGGACGCGCCGGCTTCGCTGACGATGGTGTAGGGGATTTCCCTGCCCGTCTGCTTCAGGAACTCCGCAACAAAGGCTTCTGTCTCCCGGGACGCGGTGCCGTTGCCGATGGCGATAACGTCTGCGCCGTATCTGTCGATCAGACCGTTCAGGATCCTCGCGGCGCCCGCGGTGTCCTTCCGCGGCTCTGTCGGGTATATGGCCGTATATTCGAGCAGTTTGCCTGTTTCATCCAGCATGGTCACCTTGCAGCCCGTCCTGAAGCCCGGGTCGATGCTCAGCACCTTGGCTCCCTTGACCGGCGGCGTCATCAGCAGTTTCTCGGTATTCTTTGCAAATACCTTGACCGCTTCACGCTCGGCCCGCTCCGTGAGCATGTTTCTCATCTCCCGTTCGATGGACGGCGCCATCAGCCTCTTATATGCATCCTCCACCATGGCGTTCATAAGATCGAGAAAAATCGATTTTTCGTTGATGATCACGGCTTCCTTCAGCATTGCCAGAATGGCGTCGACCGGAGCCTTGACCCGGACCTTGAGCTTTTTCTCGCTTTCTCCCCGATTGATCGCCAGTACGCGATGATCCGGTATCTTTGCGATCGCCTCCGCATAGTCGTAATACATGTCATAGACAGTGCTTTCGTCGGGATCTGCGGCTTCCGATACTATTTGGCCGGAAGCCATGGTCTTCTCACGGGTTTTTTCATTGAAGCCGGCGTCGTCTGCGACGACTTCCGCCAGGATATCCATGGCGCCCGCCAGAGCCTCCGCCGCCGTCGCCACTCCCTTTTCAGGGTCAATGAACGGCGCCGCGAAATCTTCCGGAGCTCCGGATTCGGCTTCCATTTCCCAGATGGTCCAGGCCAGCGGTTCGAGGCCCTTTTCCCTCGCTTTGGACGCCCTCGTGCTCTTTTTTTTACGGAAGGGCTTGTATAAGTCCTCTACTCTCTGAAGCACTTCAGCCTTCATGATGTCGCTGCGGAGCTCGTCAGTCAGCGCCCCCTGCTCTTCAATGGCCTTAATGACCTCTTGCTTGCGCTCTTCCAGATTTCGAAGATAGAGAAGCCTTTCGTGGAGATCCCGGAGCGTCACGTCGGAAAGGCCTCCGGTCGCCTCCTTCCGGTATCTCGCGATGAACGGTATCGTATTGCCGTCGTCGATCAGCCCGACCGTGCTTTCGACCTGACTGAGTTTAAGTTTGAATTCATTCGCCAATTTTTCAAGAATCATATGGTCTCCTCCGTCTATCCTGGAATGCGCATCAGGGCTTTGCGCCATAGTGCGCGAAAGCCGCCCTGCCGCTCGCGCAGCCCGGGCAGCTTTACCCCTGGCAGACTTATTTCTGTTTTAGTTTCTCATTTATAAAGTAATCCAGATCGCCGTCCATCACAGCCTGGACATTGCCGACCTCGGCGTTCGTCCTGTGGTCCTTGACTAACGAATATGGGTGGAATACATAGGATCTGATCTGGCTGCCCCAGGTGATCTGGCTGAAGTCCCCCTTGAGATCGTCGATCCTGTCCTTATGCTCCTGTTCCTTGAGTTCCAGCAGTTTCGCCATCAGCACTTTCATGGCCGTTTCCTTGTTCTGGTGCTGCGATCGCTCATTCTGGCAGGTGACGACGATGTTCGTGGGCAAATGGGTGATCCGGATCGCGGAATCCGTCTTGTTGACGTGCTGCCCGCCGGCGCCGCTGGATCGGAAGGTATCGATCCTGAGATCGTCCGGGTTGATATCCACTGTCACATCTGCATCCAGTTCGGGTGTAACGTCCAGAGATGCAAACGAGGTATGCCGCCGCCCCGAAGAGTCGAAAGGCGATATCCGCACGATGCGGTGGACGCCCTTTTCGTTTTTCAGATAACCGTAGGCATTTTCGCCTTCGATCAGGAACGTGGCGCTCTTGATCCCGGCCGCATCATCCGTGGAACGATCCAGCGTCTTCACTTTGAAGCCTTTTCGCTCCGACCACCGGATGTACATCCGCATCAGCATTTCCGCCCAATCCTGGGCGTCAAGCCCTCCCGACCCGGCATGGATCGAAATGATCGCGTTGTTTGCGTCGTATTCGCCATCCAGCAGGACGCTGATGCGCATGGCTTCCGCTTCCCTGCACAGCCTGTCGTATGCTTCCTCGATTTCCGGCACAATGCTTTCGTCGTTTTCTTCTTCCGCCAGTTCGATCATCACGGCGATGTCTTCGAGGTCCGACTTCAGCTTATTATACGCGTTGAGCCTGTTTTCGATGCTTTTTTTCTCTTTCAGGAGAACCTGCGCCTTTTCCCGGTCCTCCCAGAAGCCTTCAGCCTGACTGATGGCGTCTATTTCCTGCATCCTCTCTGACAATCCTGCGACGTCAAAGTGAATCACCCAGTTCTCCTATATTTTCAGTCATGCTGCCAAGGCTGTACTTGATCTGGTCCAGCTGAATCATAGTTTTTCACATCCTTTTATAATTTAGTCTTTATGCCGCTCTGCGATATGTGACGAACGTCCATGCCGCGCTATTTGCCGCAGCATTTTTTATATTTCAATCCGCTGCCGCAGGGACACGGATCGTTTCTTCCAACAGTGGCTTCCTTGGTCACAGGCTCCTTACGCTGTTCTCTGGGCGGCACCTGCGCCGCTTCGGGAAGATTGCCGGGCATCTCCGGTTCGGAACCGCCCAGCGAGGAACCGCCGATCTGGCTGTCGTCCGCCGCCGCTTCCTTGAACGTCATGCCGCTGCCGATGACCTGCTTCCTGTTCGTATTGGTCTGGATCGTGACGTTGAAGCAGTATTTGACAAGGTCCTCCTTGATGATCTTGATCATCAGTTCGAACATTTCAAAGCCTTCGTTCTGGTAGGCGATGGCGGGGTCCTGCTGTCCCAGCGCGCGGAGTCCGATGCCGTGCCGCAGCTGGTCCATGGCGTCGATATGATCCATCCATTTGTTGTCGACGACCCGGAGCAGCAGCATGCGTTCGAGATCCCTCATGCGGCTTTCGCCGATCTCCTGCTCCTTGGCTTTGTATGCCTCCTCGAAAAGCGTCATGATATCGCTTTTGAGCGTCTCTTTGTCCAGATCCTCCACCCGGTCATAGCGGAGCGGTCCCAATGTGCCGCAGAGCTTGCGCAGGGAATTCCAGAGTCCCTGGATATCCCATTCTTCCGCATATTTGGATGTGGCGGTGCAAAAATCAATATTCTCATCCACCAGCTCCTCCAGCATCGAGAATACGTGATCCCGCAGATCCTCGCCGTGAAGCACGCGCTTCCGCTCATTGTATATGATCTCACGCTGCTTGTTCATCACATTGTCATATTGCAGCACGTATTTTCGGATGGCGAAGTTCCTTCCCTCGACTTTTTTCTGGGCATTTTCGATGGTCTTGGTCAGCAGGCCGGCTTCGATGGGTTCGCCTTCCTTGAGTCCAAGCTTTTCGACAAGGCCCTGGATGCGTTCCCCGCCGAAAAGTCTCATCAGCTCATCCTCAAGAGAAATAAAGAACTGAGTCGCTCCTGCGTCCCCCTGCCTTCCGGCACGGCCGCGCAGCTGGTTGTCTATCCTTCGCGATTCATGGCGTTCCGTTCCGATAATGCGAAGGCCGCCCGCCTCGATCACACGGCGTTGCTCATCTGATCGCTCTTCCCTGAATGCCGAATGCAGTCTCTGATATTCCTCCCGGGCTCTGATAAGCTCGGGATCTTCAAGCGGAATGAAGCTGGCGGCATAGGATATTGCCTGATCGTCGAATCCCATGCGCCGCATTTCCGCCTTGGCCTCATAATCGGGATTGCCTCCCAGGATTATATCGGTTCCGCGGCCTGCCATGTTGGTCGCGATCGTGACCATGCCCAGCCTGCCCGCTTCGGCGACGATCTGCGCTTCGCGCTCATGCTGCTTGGCGTTCAGCACGTTGTGCCTTATGCCCTTCCTCTTCAGCAGCGCGCTGATGATTTCGGATTTTTCTATGGAAATCGTGCCGACCAGGACCGGCTGGCCTTTTTCGTGACATTCGGCTATGTTGCCGACAATGGCGGAATACTTGCCGCGCTCTGTGCCGTATATGGAATCCTCAAGGTCGACCCTGGCAATCGGTTTATTGGTGGGTATTTCAATGACGTCCATATTGTAGATGTCCCTGAATTCCTCTTCCTCCGTCTTTGCTGTTCCGGTCATGCCGGCCAGTTTTTTGTACATCCTGAAATAATTCTGGAGCGTGATGGTGGCCAGCGTTTTGGATTCCTGTCGGATCTTCATGCCTTCCTTGGCTTCGATCGCCTGATGGAGGCCGTCGCTGTATCGTCGGCCGAACATCAGTCGGCCGGTGAATTCGTCTACAATGACGATCTCGCCGTCTTTGACGATATAATCCACATCGCGTTTCATCAGGTTGTTGGCCTTGAGCGCCTGCATGACGTGATGGTTGATCTCCATGTTCTCAGGGTCGGAAAAATTCTCTATCTTGAAATAGTTTTCGCATCTTTCGACGCCTTCTTCCGTCAAAGCAACTGTGGAATCCTTTTCATCCATCGTGAATTCGACATCCAGCTTGAAATTTCGGACCAGTTTGTCCGCAATGACATACATGTCCGTCGATTTTTCGCCGGCGCCTGAAATGATCAGCGGCGTCCGTGCTTCGTCTATAAGGATGCTGTCCACTTCGTCGACAATGGCGAAATTGAGTTCCCTCTGCGAGAGATCCTCTTTATAAAGCACCATGTTGTCGCGAAGATAATCGAATCCGAATTCATTGTTCGTGCCGTAAGTGATATCGGCCTGATACGATGCTTTGCGCTGCTGGTTCGTGATGCCGTGGATGATGCAGCCGACAGACAGACCCAGATATGTATAGAGCTTGCCCATCCATTCCATATCGCGCTTGGCCAGATAATCATTGACTGTGACCACATGGACGCCCTCTCCCGACAATGCGTTCAAATAAGCCGGCAGCGTCGCGACGAGGGTTTTTCCTTCGCCTGTCTTCATTTCCGAGATTCGTCCCTGATGCAGCACGACGCCGCCGATCAGCTGGACCCGGAAATGTCTCATTCCAAGACTCCTGAAGGCCGCTTCCCGCGCTACCGCATAAGCCTCGACAAGGATGTCGTCCAAAGTTTCCCCCTGAGCGAGCCTTTCCTTGAACCTGGGCGTCATCGCCTTCAGTTCGCCGTCAGACAGCTTTTCCATATCAGGTCCAAGAGCCTCGATCTGATCGACGATCTTTTCGACCTTTTTAACTTCCTTGGCGTTGAGATCGCCAAAGATTTTTTCCAAAAATCCCATTAGTGTGTTCCCTTCTTTCTGTCGTCGCGCCTGGCGCAGCGCCTGAGTCAGGCGTCAAACGCGGGCACGCGATCGCTGCCCGCTTGAGCCGGCCCCGGTCTTATCCAAACCAGTGCCAGAAATTAGATCCTCTCGATTCCAGATACAGCTGCAATAATATCGCAAGAACGAGTCCGACGCCGAGTTTGATCATCAGTTCAGTTTTCTTGCTCATGTCACTGCTCCTTTTCAACAAACGCTTTGTAAATTGCCGTGATCGCCGCCTCAAAATCGCTGTTGCCGACGCCGACGATGATATTCATTTCGCTGGATCCCTGATCGATCATCCGGACATTGACGCCAGCTGCATACAGCGCGCCGAACAGCCTTGCCGAAACGCCGAGCTTTCTGGCCATGCCGCATCCCACTGTGGCGACCAGGGCCATATCCGTCATGACGTCTATCGTATCGGGGTTGAGCTTGCGCTCCAGGTCTTCAATAATATCCTCAAGCTTTCCTTCCAGCGCCTGGTTCGAAATCACGACCGAAACCGTATCGATGCCGCTTGGGAGATGCTCGAAGGATATGTCGTAATCCTCCAGGATAGACAGGATCCTTTTGACGAATCCCACTTCGGAGTTCATCATGTTCTTGTATATGCCAATGACGGTGAAGTCCTTGCGGCCGGCCACGCCGGTGATGATCGTGTCGTCGTGCAGATGCTCCGGCACCTGGGCGATGATGATCGTGCCCGGATGATCCGGCTCGTTGGTGTTTCTGATATTGATCGGTATATCGTCCTCCCGGACCGGGAAAATGGCGTCTTCGTGGAGGACGCTGGCGCCCATGTAGGAAAGCTCGCGCAGTTCCTTGTACGTGATGGCCTTGATTGGCTTTGGATCCTTGACGATCCTTGGATCGGCCATCAGGAATCCCGAAACGTCGGTCCAGTTTTCATAGACCTCGGCGCCGACGGCCTTGGCCACGAGGGATCCGGTGATATCCGATCCGCCGCGGGAGAACGTCTTGATGCGGCCGTCCGGATAGGTCCCGTAAAATCCTGGGATCACCGCATTCTCATGCTTCAGGAGTTCTTCCCTGAGCGCCTTGTTTGTCTCTTCGTACAGAAAGCGTCCCTTGTTGTCAAAACGCACCAGACCTGCGGTGTCGACAAAATCGTAGCCGAGATAGGCGGCCACGATCAGCGCGTTCAGATATTCCCCCCGGCTGGCGATATAATCCGCAGCCATGCCGGCGACCATGTTGCTTTTGATCTCGTCAAAATGCTTTTGGATGTCTACATCGACTCCAAGATTGATCTCAATGGATTTATATCTGTCGCAGATGACCTGGAAAACCTGGTCATATGGAACGTTATGTTCGATGTGCGTCTTGCAGAGGTATAATAGGTCCGTGATCTTGTTGTCATCGCTATAACGCTTGCCGGGCGCCGATACGACCACATATCTCCGTTCGCTGTCGCTTTCGATTATTCTTTTTACCTTGCCGAGCTGAATGGCGTCCGCTACGGATGTACCGCCGAATTTAGCCACCTTGAGTCCCATTTGGATCACTCCCTTTTTTTATCTTCTAAATTAAGATTTTATCACAGCGGCTACTCTGAAGCCACACTTTTTTTGACATTGCAGGTGGTCAGCAAATCGACGCCAGTCCCTAAAAAATCGGCGGTGACGACCTGTCCCACCTCGACAGGCGCCTTGATCCTTATGGATCGGATGCTCTGCATCGCCTCGGCAATGCGGCTTTTGGGTATTCCGTCCGACGTTCTCACGCTGGCTGTTGGCCTTTCCCCGCCGCAGACCCGGACTGAAGTGGTCAGCGTCCTTGAAGGGCTCAGGAATTCACGTTTCACGTACTCCACTCCCCTGCCGCACATGGCTCCTTTCAGATCCATTCCGATCTCGCAGCTGTTCGGGCACAGAATGCAGACGATGCTGTCCTGGGATACGCTCTTCCGGCGATTCGCCATCTTAAGCTTGCGCTGCTCGATGCCTCCTGCCGCAACGGGCCTGAGATCCGAAGCGCCGCCGGACCTGAGCCAGGCTGCGGCCGCTCTGCCTGTCGCTTCCCCCTCTGCCGACACGTCGTCGACCAGGTCATGCACAAAAAGCGCGTTGCCGCAAATGAAAACGCCCTCGACATTCGAATGGCCGTCATCGTCCGTTACCGGCAAGCCGGTGCTTTCGTCGACGGCGATCCCGGCTGTCTGACCGACTTCGTTTTCGGGTATGAGTCCGACGGACAGGATCAGCGTATCGCATTCATAGAGCCTGGATGTGCCTGGAAGAACCGCGCCGTCCTCGCCCGTGCCGCATACTTCGACGCCGGTCAGGCGGCTTTTCCCGAATATATTGGTGATCGTCGCGCCGGTGACAAGGGGAATGCCAAAATCCGTCAGGCACTGGGAAACATTTCGCGGCAAGCCGCCGGGCACCCGTTCCTTCTCAATGACCGCAAGGATCTCGACGCCTTCAAGCGTCAGCCTCCTTGCCATAATGAGGCCGATGTCCCCGGAGCCCAGAATCACGGCTCTGCTGCCAGGAAGAAGATTCTTGAGGTTGACGAAATTCTGCGCCGTTCCGGCGGTGTATATCCCGGCGGGCCTTGATCCCGGAATCGCCAGCGCTCCCCGCGGTTTTTCGCGGCAGCCCGTGGCCAGTATCACGGCGCCTGCCGTATAAGTCGATTCGCCTTCCGCTGTCTGCACAATCACTTTTTTACGCGGGAGCTCGCCGGCCGGACTATCCTTGTCCTCCTGGATCTCCTTCACCATCGCGCCGGAAAGCACTTCAGCGCCGCTTTCAAGAAGGCGCCTGAAATAGATTTCCGCATATTCGGGACCGGTGTAGTTTTTGCCCATCCCGACCAGACCGAATCCGTCGTGGATGCACTGATTCAGGATCCCTCCGGTATGATCGTCCCGCTCGATCAGCAGAACCTGTTCCACGCCTTCGCCTTTCAGCGCGATGGCTGCGGCCATGCCGGCCGGTCCCGCTCCGATGACGATGGCGTCTTTTATAAATCGCTTCATGGCCTTGTCCTCCCGGTGAACATCCTGCCGTCCCGGTCGTTCCAGCAAAGACTCAGCGGATCAATTCCCCTTTTGTTTTCAAGGAGTTCGACGATCCTGACGCTGCAGAAACCGCCCTGGCATCTCCCCATGCCTGCCCTGGTCCTGTTTTTGATCCCCTTCATCGTGGGTATGGCGCCGATCGCCACGATTCGATCAAAGGCATCCAGGATCTCCGCTTCGCTGATCATCTCGCATCGGCAGGCGATCCGCGCGCCGCCGACGACCGGCGGCGCGTCTTCCGTCAATGTCCAGCAGCGTTTAGGCCTGTAGTCGTTCCTTCTGCCCGGATTTTCCCTGGCGGCGATGATCCCGGCAACTTTTTCGGCGATCGGGATCGAGGACGTCAGCCCTGGCGATTCGATGCCCGTCAATATGATGAATCCGGGAACGGACTCGCTCTCTTTGATAACAAAGTCCGCATAGCCCCCCTGATCTTTGGACGTCAGCTTTGGCCTGACGCCGGCAAAGCTCCTGATCACATGGCGCTTCCTGATGGCCGGCATCAGTTCATTGCCCTCCGCAAAGAGCTTTTCCATTACTTCAGCCGCATCGGCATAATCTTCTTTTTCTTCAATGTATTCGGCGCTGGGTCCGATCAGGATATTGCCTGAAAGCGATGGCGTCAGGTGGACGCCGAGCCCTCCCGCCTTTTCGCTGGGGACCGGATAAATAGGCACATTGAGGTGCCCCGCCATTTTTCTGTCGATAATATGGTATTCGCCACGGCAGGGGTATATGACATAGTCGTCGATTCCCGCCAGCCGGCAGATCTCATCTGAGTGGAGCCCCGCGCTGTTGATGATCCACCTTGCTTCAATGGTTTTTTCCGCATCGCCGGTTTCGATGACGAAAGCGCCGGCGGAACCGTTGATCCTTTTTGCCTCAAAATCAAAAAAATATCGGACGCCATTCTCTACGGCGTGCTCAGCCAGCGCGACAGTATAGAGAAAGGGGTCGAAGACCCCGGTCATGCCTGACCAGAGCCCCCGGACCCCATTGAAATCCTTATTGATCTTTTTTATTTCTTCAGGACCGATGATTTCAAGGCCCTGCACGCCATTGGCAAGGCCCTGTTCATATAGCTTCATTAAAGCTGGAATGTCCTCGTCGTGCAGCGCCGTGACAAGCTTTCCAGTCCGCTTGAATTCGATGCCCAGCCTTCCGGCGGTCTCCGCAAAGCTTCGGCAGCCCTGCACGCAAAGCTCCGCCATCATGCTGCCGGTCTTATTGTTGAATCCCGCATGAACGACGCCGCTGTTCCTCCCGCTGATGCCGAAGGCGGTATCCGCCTCCTTTTCGATGACGGCGATCTTCAGCCTGTACTCCGAGAGCTTGTCCGCGACAGCGTTTCCCACCGCGCCCGCGCCGATGATGACAACATCGAATTTCATGCCTACAGTCCTGCTTCCTTTCTCAGGATATCGGCTTTATCCGTTCTTTCCCATGGGAGATCTATGTCTGTCCTTCCGAAATGCCCATATGCTGCTACTTTTCTGTAATGCGGCTTCCTAAGGTCAAGATCCCTGATGATGGCCGCCGGTCTGAGGTCGAAATGCCTCTTGACCAGTTCCTCTATGACATCCACATCGACTTTCGCTGTTCCGAAGGTCTCGACCAGCACCGACACAGGCCTGGCTACACCAATGGCATAGGCCAGCTCAAGCTCGCATCTGTCCGCCAGCCCCGCAGCGACGATATTCTTGGCCACGTACCTTGCCGCATAAGCCGCAGATCGGTCGACCTTCGTCGGATCCTTGCCGGAAAACGCGCCGCCGCCGTGTCTTGCATAGCCGCCGTAGGTATCGACGATGATTTTCCTTCCCGTAAGTCCGGAATCGCCTTTTGGACCGCCGACGACAAACCTGCCTGTCGGATTGACATAGTATTTCGTCTGATCGTCGAGAAGTTCCGCTGGTATCACATGCTTAATGACATGCTCGATCAGATCCTTGCGGATCTGGTCCGGATCCGCTTCAGGATCATGCTGCGTCGAAATCAGCACCGTATCGACGCGTTTCACTTCTCGGCCTTTGTATTCGACTGTGACTTGGGTCTTGCCATCCGGTCTCAGATAGCAGAGCTCTCCGGATTTTCGGACTTCGGACAGCCTCCTGGCCAGCCTGTGGGCCAGCGAGATCGGCATCGGCATCAGTTCAGGCGTTTCATTGCAGGCAAAGCCGAACATGATGCCCTGGTCGCCGGCGCCGGTGGTCTCGAGCTCGTCATGGATGATGCCCTCCTTGTATTCAAGGGCTTTGTCGACGCCCATCGCGATGTCTCCCGACTGTTCGTCGATCGAAGTCAGCACAGCGCAGTTTTCAGCGTCGAAGCCGAACTTTCCGCGTGTGTAGCCGATGTCGTGGATGACGCCTCTGACGATCTTGGGGATATCGACGTAGCAGTTGGTGCTTATTTCGCCGACGACGAGCACAAGACCCGTCGTGACGGTCGTTTCGGCAGCCACTCTGCCGTATGGGTCCTTCTCGAGGATCGCGTCGAGGATCGCGTCCGATATCTGGTCGCAGATCTTGTCCGGATGGCCTTCAGTGACCGATTCCGAAGTAAATAGTCTCTTAGTCATTCGTTTTCTCCTTCTTTGTTCTTCAGTTCTGATTTCTGAAATAGAAAAGTCCCTCTATGGGAGAGGGACTGTATTTGCACATTTGCCCTCATCTTTCAGAATCCGAATTCTGTAGGAAGTAGCACCTTTTCATAACGAATGTCAGCATTATGTCAGGTTGCCGGGCTTCATCGGGCCTATTCCCTCAGCCGCTCTTGATAAGGTCTCTATAAAATTTTCAACCGCATTAAATTATATGTATATTACCCACAGTTGTCAAGAAGCAATCACCTTTGACTGCATTATCGGATATTTTTGCGCCGGACCGCCGTTAATGCTCACAGCCCGACCAGCGCCTCATTCTGCTGCGCTATGTAGTGATCCAGCGTTTCCAGCGCGCCGGTGCAGAATTCATAGACGATATATTCCGGCCCGATCCTGTCAATGACCCGCCGGATCGATGGATCCGTGAAAGGTCTGTGCGTGTCGATCCGGCTGATGTGCTCGTACAGCCTGGCATGCCTGTCGTCAAAAGCCAGAGACCCGTCGTAAGCCGGGTCGGCCATTGATTTTTTTACATATTCGCCTGTCAATGACGAATTGAGATGGATCACCTTGATGCGCGACGCGAGGTCGCCCAGGCTATCGATGGTTTTCAGGATATAATCGACAGCCTGTTCTTCCGAAGCCAGATCAAGATCCGTGTTCATAAGGTGTCCGGTGTCCAAAACAAAGCCAATGCGCGGATAATGAAGGCGCGCAGCCAGTTTATCAGCCATGCGCCGGTCGAGCATCGTCAAGCCCGGATACCAATGATTTTCGAGCAATATATCGAAATCATAGTTCAGATCCCCCGCTATGGCATTCATCATGTCGATAAACGCGTCGGTGACCTCTTCGTCGTCATAGGTAAATCGGTAGGTATAGCTGTGCTCCATCTCGGTATGGCTGACATGGAAGACGACGTAAGCCACGCCGGCTGCCTGGGCTTTTGCCAGCTCATTCCTGTAATATGCGACAAGCCCCTCCCTTGAGTCAAAGCCGTAATAAGCCCGGCAGGCGGCTTCATCGCCGAACTGCCTCAACAGGGACGGCTTGTCCTCCCGCCAGAAATCCAGCCACGATGGCCAGAAACAGGAATGGGCGCCAATGATACGAGATGCCGGGACGATGCTTTTATCCCAGTCGGCGTATTGGATCATCTCGACGCCGTCCAGTCCGTGGCGGTCCAGAAAGTCGGCAAGCTTGCCGCCGTCATCGTCGAACTTGTCGAGATCCCATGGATCAGCAGAAAAATTGATCAGCTTCTTCATATTTGCCTCCATGCCCTTTCTCATCCTCTGCCAGTATACCATATTTCACCCGGATCCTGGTCAGGATCTTTTCGAGTGATTCCGACAGTACGGCAATGAAAAACACATTGGCGAGGCCGTGCATCAGGTCCATATAAGCGCTGGCGGAATATGCCAGAAGGATCCCAGCCGGCGAAACGGCGTCAACGTAGGAGACGAGATACCATAAATTCATCAGCCAGCCGAAAAGGATGCCCGCCGCAAATCCGAAGGCCATCTTGGCTCTTTTGCTTTTAATGCCCATGCTATGGAACAGGACCCCGGCGAAAACGCCCATCAGGCCCCAGGCAAGCATCTGCCAGAGCGTCCATGGCCCCTGGCCGAGAAAAAGATTTGAAACGAAGGCCGACAGCATGCCGGTCATCAGCGCGGTCCGCCAGCCGAATACAGCTCCGGTGCAGATGATGATGAAAGAGACCGGCTGGACGCTGGGGATCGGCGCAAAGACGGTCCGACCGACTGCGGCGATGGCTGCCAGGGAAGCGATCACCACCGCCTCCTCCGCTGTCAGCCTTTTCCTGCTGAACAAGATCAGCACTGCGGTGAAAAACAGCGCCCATGCCGAATAACTCAGCGCTACATAAAGATGCCGCGAATAGAGATACCCAGAGAGCAGCGCAATGAAAACCGCTCCGATGTAAAGAACGATCCTTCTGTCAATCATCCGGCGCCACCTCCTCGATCGTCAGCACATCCGGCAGGATGTCCCGAAATATCCTCTTGGCATAAGTCGTATAGAAATAGTTGTCTCTGAAGAAGCTTCTCGTGTCCATCAGCGCGCTCAGGCTGCCATTGAACAGGAGCGCGCATTTTTTCGCGAAGGACGCCATAAACTCCAGATCGTGGCTGACCATGACGATCGTCTTGCCCATCCCGGAAAGCTGCGACAGCATCTTCCCAAGATCCTGCCTGGACGCCGGGTCCAGCCCCTTGGTCGCTTCATCGAGCAGCAGTATCCCGGCGTTCCTGAGGACAGCGCAGGCGAGCAGCACCTTTTGGCGCTCGCCGCCGCTCAGGTCGTAGGGATGCTTCTTCAGATGAGGCCGCAGCCTGAATTCGTCTATGACGGCATCCGTTTTTTCCGCTCCCGCCGCACCTTTTCCCGCTGCCTCGAAAAGCTCGTCGCCAACATTGTCATAAGTGAAATAGGTGAGCGGGTTTTGCGGTATGTAAAATATTTTGTCGCAGATCGCCCCGCGTTTCATCTTTTTGATATTTTCGTCGCCTATCCTGACGATCCCGTCAAGGGGCTCGCTCAGGCCGCAAAGCAGCTTCAGGAGCGTGCTCTTGCCGGACCCGTTGCCGCCGGCGATGCCGACGAACTCCCCTTCCGAGATTTTCAGGTCCAGACTTTTCAAAACAGGTTTTCCCGGTTCCGAAACATAGGCGAAAAGAATGTTCTCGGCGCTGATCGCAGGTTTGCGGATCGAGTCGTCGCGTTCCGGACCAGGCGTCTCCCTGCGCCTGAACACCGGATATTTCCGGATCATCTGTCTCGCTTCCTTGATGGTCAGCGGCAGCGGATCCCCATGGGCTACAGCGCCGGCAAACAGCCTGACTGGCGAAGGCAGGAGCGCCAGCGCCCTGTGATCCTTCTCCGCGGACACTTTCCCGGCCACTTCCCTTGGCGGCCCGAACCAGCTGACGCGGCCGCCGTCAAGGATCAGCACCTTGTCCGCGCTGGCCAGGAGATCTTCATTGTTATGCTCGCTGATCAGGATCGTCATGCCGAACTCTTCATTGATTCGCCTGATCATCGATGTGAATTCCGCCTGGGCGACGGGATCCAGCTGGGATACGGGCTCATCCATCAGCAGCACCTCCGGCCTCATCGCAAGAACTGCGCAAAGATTGACCGTTTGCCGCTCTCCGCCCGAAAGATGCCTGTAGGACTTCTGAAGAAGCGGTTCTATGCCGAAATATCCGGCGACTTCCGACATCCGCTGACGAATTTCCGATGGCGACAAACCCAGGTTTTCAAGGCCGAAGGCGATCTCGCCGATGACAGTGTCCATCACCGTCTGATTTTCAGGATCCTGAAAGACGATGCCGATCTTGCGCACCAGCAGCTCGGGCGACACCATCCGGATATCCGTCCCCTTGAAGCGGATGGATCCGGTCAGCTCCCCGCAGGGCTGGATCTCCTTCTTGAGGCAGTGGAGCAGGGTGCTCTTGCCGGCGCCCGTCGGTCCGCATATATAAACAAGTTCCCCGGCTTCGATGCTGAAATCCAGTCCTTTGAGCGAATAGTCCTCCTGGTCGGGATATTTGAAGGACAGATCCTTCACTTCAATGATATTCATAGCCGGCCCTCCTTCTGCAGCAGCATTTTCTTCTTATAACTGCCGGCCCTGTAAGCGGGAAGCGCCAGCATCCCGGCATAGGCGGCATAAAACGCCGCGGTTCCGGCGCCTGGCGGCGCCGCCTTTATCGATGGGTACACGGAGAAATTATAGATTCCGGACACCCAGACAGCGATCACGACAGATGCCAGCAGCACCGTCACCGTCATGAACGCCACATCCCTCCGCCGTATCTTATAAACCGTTCCGCAGGTCCTTCGCTTCATGTCGAAGGCCCGGGTCTTCATGGACATCACTGTTGTAAGGGCATTCTCAAGAGTCAGGCCGATCAGGACATGCATGATCTGCATGCCCGCCAGCGACCTTTCGCGCAGCGTTCCGTTCCCGATTTCGATGTCCTTCATCCGGACCGCCTGCCCGATTTCCGCGCCGCGTTCGGCGAAGGCCTGAAAAAATCCGCAGGTCATGCTGACCAGCATTCCCATTTCCGGAATCGTTCCACGGAACAGGTACAGGAATTCGCTCGTTGCGATGCAGCCGCTGACGCTCTGAAAAAGCAGGATGATGCAGATGATCAGCAGCGCCGAGACAGCGCCATAAAGAAGCGCTTCCAGCGTCATCGGCCTGTCCAGCGCGTAAAACAGGATATGGTCCCCCCTGTGGTTGAATGCAAAATTGATGAGAATGATGGTCACGGCCAGCACCGTAAAAAAGCGGCCGTAGCCTTTCATCCTTTCCGTCTCTTTGCAGGGAGACAGCAGCACCAGCGCCGCAAGGACCAGCAGCATCGCCAGGGGATCGAAAACGACCATGATGCAAAGAAACAGCAGACCGTAGTAGATCGCTTTGGTCAAAGGATGCAAACAGGAGAAGTATGTCATATCATCGCCTCCTCCAGCGAGGTCACAAAGCGCCAGGTCACAAGGTCGCCGTCCTGCAGCGCGTAATCGCCGCATCCCATGGACGGCGTCTTTCCGTTCACCAGATAGACCCATCCGCTTTCAGGGCCTTTGTCAAATTCAAATATATTGTCGATGCCCTCGACATAAGCGGCTTTTTTCGTGCCCGAATAGACGACCGGGATCTTGTTCGCCTTCCCGGCACTGACCAGAACGTCCAGCACGGTGTCGCCGTCTTCGATCGCCATTTCTGTCTCCTCAAGAATGAAGGAACCGTCATCGGACACGATGGATAAAGTGACTTTTTCTGTCTTTTCGTCTATCCCTGTGGATGGAACGTCTTCAGCGCTCCCGCTCCCGCCTGTCCCGGCCGGCACGCTGGCAACGGTTTCGCCTTTGACTCCGCCAGCGTCGGAAGTTGGATCGTCGCCGTCAGCTTCCGCTCCGGCGTTTTTCCCGTCGCTGGTCTGGCCTTCTATCGTGCCGGAGCCTTCATCCGTTGATATCTCCTGATTTCCGGAGGGAGCCGCCGCGGAGCCGGACGCATCGCCTGACCCGTTTCCGGCTCCCCCCGCGCAAGAGGTCAGGACAAGCAGAACGACTAAAAGCAGGCAGATTGCGCCAAACCTTCCGTTTTTTATAAAATATCCCGCCATGTCCTTCTCCTCCAACAAATTACTTCTTGAGCTTGAGCATCCTGTCGATGATCACAGCGGCCTCCGCCCTTGTGCAGGCGGCTTTCGGATCGAATTTCCCGCCGTCTTTTCCAGTGATGATGCCCGCCGCATACAATTTTTGAACGCTGTCCGCCGCATAGCCCGCTATCGACCCGACATCGGCGAAGACATCGTTGCCACCGGCAGCTGCCGGCAGTTCAATGCCCGCCAGGGTAGCCGTCCGCACCGCCATCACAGCGAAATCCTCCCTGGTGATCGCGGCGCCGGCGCCAAAGCGCCCGTTGCCCGTGCCGCTGACGATGCCGGCTTTTTCAGCCGCTCCGGCATAAGGCGCATACCAGGCGCTCGCCGGTATATCGCTGAAGGACGGTGTTGCCGGCTCATAACCGGCCATGAATCCCGTCATCAGGATCTTGACCATCTGCTCACGGCTCAGGCTGTCGCTCGGCCTGAAGCAGCCGTCGCCGAAGCCAGTTATTATATTGAGCCTGCTGAGATTTCCAATGGCGGCCTGAGCCCATGGAACGACGCCAAGGTCCTTATAGCCGGCCGATCTGGCGCTTACCATATAGATCGGCGCTTTTCCTTCCAGATACAATCTTTGGGCTGTCAGAGCCAAAGCCGCCTGTCTTGTCGCCAACGCGTCCGTCGCGCCGCCTTTCAGATGGGCAAAGCCGCCGTCGCTGTTTCGGAAGTCCATTAAAGCCGTCATAAGATCCCCGTCCGCTTTGACGAAGCGTTCGTCTTCGAGGCCGATGCCCAGCGTCGACAGGGCGATGATCACCTGGCTCACAGTTTCGGAGCTTTCGATGCCCTGGATCTCAAATCCGCCGTTTTCCAGCTGTTTGTCGCTCAGCCATGCCAATCCGCCATCTATGGCGGCTTTGCAATCAGGTTTCTGTCTGTAATTGGCCAGCGCCGTCAGGACCATCGCCGTCAGGTCAGGATCGCTCTTTCCGCCGGCGGCCAGCGAAAATCCGCCGTCAGCGTTCCGGAATCCCAGGATCTCTCTGATCAGCGACTCTCTTGTATTCAGGCTGCCCGCAGGCGGCTCCGCTCCCAGCGCATCATAGGCGATCAGCGCGAAAGCCGGCGCATTGACGCCCTGCCTCGTTATATTGTCAAAATTGTAAAGCGCTCCCAGCATGTCATATCCGCCGATATCGGCTGGATCGAGTCCCGCCGCCAGAGCAGCCATGACAATTTTTGATACATCCGTGGATTTGCTGAAGATCCCGTTATTTTCCCGGATATGATCAATGATCAGGTCCTGTGCTTCCGGATCGTAGCCTTTTCCATTGGCAGTGAGTACGAGTATGTCGAATTCGTCTTCGATCCCGTCAGCTTCTATCCTTGCCAACAATGGCGCGATCGCTTCAGACACGCCGGCAGCTGATCCTGCGGATTCTTCAGTCTCCAATGCCGTATAGCCGCCGGATGCGCCAATGTCCTCGCCCATATTCGATGTGTAGAGCCACTCTACCTTATCGCAGCCTGAAATATCATAATTATCCGCAGTGATCGACGGCGCTTCCCCGTCCACCTTGTACATCCACCCGCTTTCGGGTCCATGGTCGAACTCTGCCAGGCCGTTGATGCTGCTGACGTAGCGATTCCCGACATGCCCGGTCACTTCCACATCCAGGGACGACTGGTCAAGCAGGATGGACAGGGCCGTATCGCCATCCTCGACGGCGACCGTCTTTGAGAGCAGTCTCTCACCCTTATAGCCTTTTACGATCAGCGACAGGGTCTCATCGCCTCCGCCGCTTCCGCCGCCGGGCGAAGACACTGAAAATACAAGCGAATCCCTGACGATGCCCGGAACAGTCCCTTCATTCTCCTTGCTGAACCTGATCGTCTGAGTACCCGTCGTTATCGCTGACGAAGGGACGGTCACTTTGCCGTCCGCATCGGTGACGCCGCTCCAGCCATTTATTCGGGTATCGACGCCGGCAAGCGCCATTGTGACGTTTTCAGTCGAAACCGGATTCCAGAATTCATCGTAAACCGTCATGGAATAGACGGTTTCAAGCGTGACCGCCAAATCGTTTCCGGATTCATAAAGGTCCGTATCCGCTGTGATGACCGGTATATAGGTTCCGGCATCCGAGCCGTCCGGCCAGTTCCCATAGAATATAAGAACTTCATCGCCGGCTTCGATGACCGATGTGTTCATGTCGCCATTCACGGCATACATCCAGCCGTCCCAGCCGCCAAACGCGCCGGAGGCCTCGCCGTCGATTTCAGAAATATAAGGCGCTCCCCAGGAATAATCCATAAAGTACGGTATGCCTTTGCCATCCAGCAACTGGGCAGCCGCCACCGCCGGCGTAAGGCTCCCATCATCCGTCACTGCGAAGGAATCGTCGCTGGCAATGGTATCGGCTGATCCTTCGATCCGGATCGAAATATCAAAACTGTCGCTCCCGGATGACTCAGAGACCAATACGGATAGATCGGCCTGCATGGGGATTTCCAGGCCTTCCGGACCGATAGCCGCTTCCGCTCTTAAATCATATATGCCGGGTTCGGTGAAGTCAGCGCAGATCCTGCCGTCTTCATTTTCATAAGGAACCACTTCAGCCTGGTCGCCATCCGGAATGACCGACAGCGTTGCGCCAGCCACCGCTGATGGAATCCCGCCGGCGTCGATGCCGGTCCCCATCAGCAGAAGGCTGATGGAATCGCCTGTCTGTATGCTGTTGTCGCCATCGGCAAAATACAGTTCCACGGTTCCTTCATCGAATGCCTCTTCAGACAGCCTGTAGAATGTTGACGTGCCGTATGCCAGATCGTCCAGCGCCAGCAGGACCTGCTGGGTCGCATAGGCGTTGACGGTGCCGTTGTTGTTCCAGCCGAATCCGCCATTGGGGGTCCTGTAGGCGAGCAGGCTGTCCATCGGCGTATTGCCTGCGCCGCTGGTCCATTCCGCCGACAGGGGATCCTCGCCCGCCGCGATGAGCCCCAGCACGGCGGCGGCGTCCGTATTGGCGTTGTTTCCATAAGCGCCGGCGAATCCGCCAGTGTCAAGCTGCAGATCGGCGAGGAAATCGACCGCCGCAGCTGCCGCCGGCTCTGCCGCCGCCTTCAGGTCCGGATCCGCTCCATCTCCCAGATATTTGCCGAGAGCCACCAGCGCCATACCGGTGACATCGGCGTCGGGTTCGATACCGTCGCTCCATCCGAAGCCGCCGGACGCCTCCTGCTTTCCGATAAGATACTCAAGAGCCGCTTGCCTGTCATAGTCGGCATTGGCCGCATCCAGTGCGACCATCGCGACGATGTGGTCGTTTGTGCCGGCAGAAAATCCGCCGTCCGTTTCATCCTGCCCGCCTGCCAGCGCTGTTACCCAACTCTGCGGATAATTTCCCTTGGCCAGCTCGTTCAGGATCGCCGCAGCCAGGTCGGATGCTCCGGAGCCACCGTCGATCTCTGCAAGCGGCAGAAGCCAGGTCCCGTCGCCGATGCTTTCGCCTGCGCCATAGAGCGCCAGGCTTTCCCAGAATGATGTCAGCGCCCTGCTCCTTGCATCCTTGTAATAACCCTCAACCGTCGCCGCGACGGCTTCTGCCGGCGTTTCCGCCGAAGACCCGGCAAACGATGGCTGTATTGGCGCCATTGTTGCAATCAGGCATGCCGTTATAAGCAGGCATAAAATCTTTTTTATTTTATATACCATATTTATCTTCCCTCCAGGTCGAATATGAGACCGCATCCGGCGTTCCGCCTTCTGTGGCGAACCGCCCTCGGTCTCTTCTGATCTGACCAGCATCACGATCATAATAATAATGAAAGATCCCTTAACTTAACGTCAAGGGATCCTTATGTCGGAATTAATATCAGCATAATGGCGGCACCTCCCTATCGCGCGTAGAGTATTGCTCATAGCGCAAACGCAGGTTTCCTGGCTCAAGCATCATCGTCATGTCCTGCCTTCCCGGTTTCCCAGTGGCTTTCATCGGCATGACTCCGCTATTACAGTGGCGGGACCGCGCAGGATTCGAACCTGCTTCCCTATTATCCGGCATGAGCCGGCACGCTTGCGATGTCATATTAAATTCCATTTGAACATAGCACTTTTCAACTCGTTTGTCAAGATTGGCCAGACTGCCTCAAGGTTGAAATGAAATTTTTTTTTTTTTATTTTTTGAAACTTTTCCGCGCGATAACTCGTCTTATTAGCAGAGAACGTGCGCTCGATTGCAAAATGGAGGAAATTCCGATGATCCCAACAAGACCGGACATCTTTCACGCAATGCTCACTGGCCGCTCACATAAAGGCCGTCGTTGACATTTATACTCATGACAAACTATAATAATGGGGTAATGTTAATGCACAGGGCAACTCGCGCCCCGAATCTTATCTATCTTATATCCACTCATTTTTCAACTCAAGGAGGTATGAAAATGCATAAATTGTTAAAAAGGAGCATGGCCATCCTGCTGTCGGTCCTGATGACCGTTACGCTGGTGCCATACTCGACGATACCGGTCTACGCCGCAGGAAACGGCGAAGCCGTCCTGTCATCGCTCAGCCATACCGATGCGGTGGCGACGGCCAACATCAGCGGCTTCAATGTGACACTGACAGTACCGTACGGCTATGCCGATCCATCGATCGACACCGCGGACATCGACTACACGATCGATTCCGATTATGTTGAAGACTCCGTCGATTATTCGGCTTCTGCCATAGATGTGGATGGTTCCAGCGTCATTATGGACATATCCTACACCTATGCCGCCGGGGATGATACGACCACGGTCTTCCAAAGCTCTTATTACGTCAGCGTTGTGGAGGGCGATGCGCCGACTTTCAGCGGGACGATCTCCAAATCGACAAATCCCACCGGCACGATCACCTTCGACGATTCCGATTTCACAGCCAAATATGACGCCAATGATGGCGACAGCCTGGCCGCCATATCCATCGGTGCTCCGTCAAGCACCTCCTACGGAACGCTGGAACTGAACGGCAGCGACTATGTTTCCGACACTGTGGTCACAGTCGCGGAGCTTGGCGGAGGCGACCTGACATTCTCAGCCAGCGCGGCGGGAACAGTCACTTATACCGTTACTGCTTATTCGGACACGGACGGGAATGATGAAGTAGGCACCGCGACGCTGTCGATCACCGTCAGCAAACCGACTGCTGCAAAGATTTCCTATTCGACCGTTCAGAATGATCCCGTCGACTTCAACGACGCCCATTTCATTTCAGCCTGCACGGGCGCTGTCGGCGGCACCTTCGATTATATCGAATTTGCAGCCCTACCCAGTTCCTCGAAAGGCAAGCTCTACACCGATTATGACACTTCTTCGAAAAAAGCGGTCGCAACCGGAACCGACTATGACGCCAGCGATCTGGACAGCATGACTTTTGTCCCCTATACAGATTACACCGGGACCGTTTCGATCAGCTACACCGGCTTTAACACGGATAATGAAGAGTACACCGGAACGATCGAAGTGACAGTCACCGCACCGACGTCGGATGTCGCGAAAATCAAATACAATACTGATGAAGACGTCCCCGTCTCCTTCGACGGCGCCGATTTCAGCGATGCCTGCGATGACGAATTCAATGAAAATCTGGACTATGTCAAGTTCACGCTGCCGGCATCCACCAAAGGGATATTGTATGTGAATTACACATCCTCCTCGGATTACGACTCCAAGGTTTCCTCTTCGACAAAATATGACGAGACCGATATCGACGATATCGATTTCGTGCCGAAGTCAGGTTATTATGGAACCTTCACGATCACCTACACCGGGTACTATAACAATGGCGACGATACATACAAAGGAACTGTCGAAATAACCGTCGACCAGGACGAGTCAGATGTTGACGCCATCACATACACCGGCAACTCGGGAGAAGCCATCGATTTCGACGGTGGCGATTTTGTGGATGTGTTTGAAGACCAGAACGATTTTGACGGTGAAACCTTCGATGAAGTGAAGTTCACGCTGCCGTCTTCAACTTATGGCATTCTTTACACCGGTTACACTTCATCCTCCGACTACGACGCCAAGGTTTCGGCCACGACACGCTATGATGAGAGCGATATCGACGATATCAGTTTTGTGTCGAAATCGACTTATAAAGGAACGGTCACGATCACCTATACAGGTTATTATGACAACGGCGCGGAATCCTACACCGGCAAAGTCAAGATCACTGTGGGCTCCAGCACTACAGCCGGCGTTATATCCCTGACCACCAAGGAAGACACGCCGATCACTTTCAACGACGATAAATTCAACGACATCTGCGAGGATGAAACGGATGAGACTCTTGACTATGTCAAGTTCACACTGCCTTCCAACACTTACGGCAAGCTGTATTACAACTACACATCCGCTTCCAGCTACAGTTCCGTTGTCTCCGCAACGACAAAATACTATTACGACGGCACGCCTTCACTGTCCAAGGTGACCTTCGTCCCGTACAAAGACTATAATGGAACGGTCACGATCAAGTACACCGGCTACAATACGGACGGTGATTCCTTCACCGGAACAGTCAAAATAACGGTCACAGCCGTCGCCGAAACAGGCGCATCCGCCTACTTCAAAGATGTGACGAACGACTATGCCTGGGCCGCTCCGTCGATCGACGCCCTATATAAAGCCGGCGTCGTCACCGGCACAGGCAGCAACATGTACAGCCCGGCAGCCAATATCACCCGCGGCGACTTCATGCTGATGCTCTACAGGGCTCTAGGCCTTAAGGCCAGCACCAGCGGCAATTTCGCCGACGTGCCTTCGGGAAGCTACTACTATACAGCTATAGCCGTCGCCAAATCCCTCGGTGTCGCCCAGGGTTCCGGCGGATATTTCTATCCGACATCGGCCATCACCAGGGAAGATGCGATGGTCCTGGTCGCCCGCGCAATGAAGGCAGATGGCCAGACTTTGCCGTCCGGAACGCTCAGCGACCTGTCCGGCTTCAACGATAGAAGCCAGGTATCCGATTATGCGATCTCCGCTGTCGGCGGACTGGTAAAAGCCGGGATCATCAAGGGCAGCAACGGCTATCTCAGCCCGAAATCCCCTGTGACCCGCGCCGAAATGGCGGTCATCCTCTATCGCGTGACCCAGCTGTAAAGCTGGCGCGATCCGAGACAGACACGATAGGCATAACGATACAGCAAAAGAGCCGCTCCATCGAGCGGCTCTTTTATTTCTTTTATTTCGAAAATGGATCAGTGGCAAAGGAGCTTCGTCAGGTATGCCCTGAACTCCTCGCCGATTTCCGGCCTCTTCAGGGCCAGCTCCACGGTCGCCTGCAGGAAGCCGAATTTGTCGCCGGAATCGTAGCGATTGCCGTCAAAAACGTAGGCGATCATTCCCTGCTGGTCCGCCAGCTTCTTAAGGCTGTCCGTCAGCTGGATCTCGCCGCCTGTTCCGGCCACAGCGCCACGGAGGGCGTCGAAGATCTCCGGTGTGATGACATATCTCCCGATAATGGCCATATTGGATGGCGCCTCTTCACGGAATGGTTTTTCAACCAAGTCATTCACACGATATGTCTTCCCCCTGCCATGACCATTCAAGTCGCCGTCTTCGACGGGCTCGCCTGCGACAATGCCGTACTTTGGAACATCCTCGTCCGGAACCTCCCGCACTGCGAGGACAGAGCAGCCGTACTGCTCATACTTGTCGATCAGCTGCTTCAGGCAGGGTACCGCGCTGTCCATGATCTCATCCGGCAGCAGCACCGCCACCGGTTCACCGGCGGCGAAGATCTCACCCTTGGCGATGGCATGGCCGAGTCCCATCGGTGACTTTTGTCTGACGAAATGGATGTCCGTCATCGCCGCTATATCTGTTACGAGCTGAAGCAATTCATGCTTTCCATGGGCTGCAAGCTGGTATTCCATCTCTATGGACCGGTCGAAATGATCTTCGATGGCCGCCTTGTCCCGACCGATGATGATCAGTATCTCCTCGATGCCTGAAGCGAGAGCTTCCTCAACTATATACTGGATCGCCGGCTTGTCGACTATGGGGATCATTTCCTTCGGCAGAGCTTTTGTCGCCGGCAGAAATCTGGTCCCGAGACCCGCCGCCGGTATGATCGCCTTGCGCACTCTCATGGGTTTTTGATTTTCGTTGCTCACGATATTCCTCCTGATCCTGCAAAATGATCTTCATGCAATATTTATATTCGGATTACAACAGAATTTATTTTATCACATTTCACTGCAAATAGGTTATACTTTTATTGCGGACAGCGTTCCGCCGAAGGCGTCAAGCCAACGGCGGCGGTCCGGAGGCCCCGCCTGCCGGCGGGATGATGCAACGGAGGCTACAGAACTTGGAAACAACCATCGGCAAACGCAATTTTACAGTGATCAAAGGCGGAAATTCCGCTCCCGCAGGCGATTCGGCCAGGCAGTTCGTTTCGTCGTACGTGACGGATACACGCCTCATGGGCGTCATCGGCCTTTATATACATTGGGAGCTTAAAGATCCGGAAGGACCTAAGGATCTCCATCAGTTCTTTTATCTTGACGCAGAGGAATTCGGCTTTGAATCCTACCGAAGCCTGCTGGGCAACAACATCGAGGAATTCCTTTATCTGGAGCAGTCCATCATCGGCGGCCTGGGCGGCAAGAAATCGGACCTGACTGAAAAGGAAGCCCGTTATCTGGTCCAGGAATTCGCCGACATGAATACACGCCTCAATCTGCCCTGGCCCGAGGAAAAAAACGAATATTCTTTCCTGCTGCAGCCGCGGATCATGCTGACCCATTCGGAGAAGCAGCTGCTGATCGGTAAGATGTGCACCCCGATCGTATCCGAATTCCAGCTGATCCATTATTTCCTGATGAGGCTGTTTGCCAAGGATCTGGAGGGCGCGTCCTATCTGATCGATCCCGCTGTCACCGCCGTCTATCCGACGCCGGCCGAAGCTGTCTCCCGATTCAATTTCTATAAGGGAAAGGCAGCGGCGACACTATGCCAGAACGTCGTGGACCGATATGAGGACGAAAGCGGCGTATCGTATCTGAGCGAGTCGCTGATCGAAGTCAACTTCAACTACCGGGTGATCCTGTCCGAAATAACGCTGTCCGTCCCGGGCAAAGCCAGCGAAGGCGCCAAAGCCGGCAGGGTATTCAGCCAGAAGACCTATGTCGCTTCTGCCAAGGAACGCTCATCCTTTAAGGTGACCTCCGCCGAAGCCGCCATGATGCTGAACAGGCCTGAATTCCTGACGGTTTATGAAATCGCCGTCGACCAGGAGGAATGCGACCGGCTCCTGCTCCCCCTGATGGCAGGCTGCATGCTGACCCAGCACGATAACGGCAGGCTCTTCCTGGAATTTAACAAGGACAACGACCATGTCAACAGAAAGACCTTCCGCCTGAATGAGGATATCCACGGCCTGTATTATGTAAGCGACTACGGCCAGTTCATCATCGCCGCCTATGGATTGGCGGAAATCCAGGAAATCGAAAAAAGGCTGCGAAAATCGCAGCTCTACCCAAATCTGATCCTATCCGAAAAATACGAATTCAAGGAGCCGGTGCTCTACGAATTCATCCAGAGCGATATCGAGGAGTTTTCAGAGTTTCTGGAATCCCTCGACTGAAAGATCCTTCCGCATTCCCGGGATCCCCGACTGGGGGGATCCTTTCAAATTTTTTGATCCCCGACCGATCGGCAATGCTGCCGATTCGATGTATGCCGGCAGATCAGCGGCATGGACAGATCCTCCGGCAGCTGTCACAGGCTTTCGCCGCCGCCATTCTTTCCTGAATTTTTCAATTCTTTTCCGTAATGTTCCGAAAAATAGGTCGAGGCATATTTCTCCAGCTTCCAAGCAGGTATTTTGCATGCTTTGCAGGGCTTCGTCCCCCATTTATTGCGGAGCCATCTGGCGGCTCTTGAGCTTTTTGAGTTTTTTGCCCGGAACGTCTGGCCGCAGTGGGTCGTGATCTCTGCGATGTCGCCTTTGACGACGATGCTGCGGATCCCGTGCAGCGTGCCATTCCTGGAAGGCCAGAGCTTGATCTTGTCCACCAGCGGGAAAAGCTCGACATATTTGCGATAGTATTTCTTTTTGCTGTTGTCACTCATTTCAAAGACTCCCGTAAAGATGTGAAGCGGCGGCGCAGACCGCCGATGAAATCCCGGTATTCTGCCGCCGTCGCCGCCTCCAGCCCCAGATCCACCAGTATGGGCAGGACCTCCGGAACGCTTCGGCAGCCGTCGTCCACGTTCATCGAGCTCTGCGCGACGCCTGCCAGTCCCACCCTGGGCGGGATGATCGATGTGATCAGGTTGGCGCCCGCCTCCAGCCGGACTTTCAGTCCTTCGATCCCCTCAATATCCAGGGAGGCCGGTATCAGCGCCTCGGGATACAGCAGCCGCATCGCGGCGATGATCCGAAGCTCAAGGTCGTGCTGCTGGGGTGTGATAAATTCCATTGGTATGCCCTTTTGAGGCACGAATGTCATCACGCGGACCTGGCTGGCGCCGATGGCGCCCATTTCCAGCAGGGACTGTGCAATGTCCTCGACGGTTTCCCCGACGCCGGTCAGTATGCCTTCCTCGATCAGCATGCCCGAATCCCTGGCGTGCAGCTTCGCATGCAATCGTTCATCGTAGGACTGGCCTTTGCGCAGCTTGCTGAAAAGCTCCCTGTTGTGGGTCTCCTGATAGAGGGCGTACCATTCCGTTCCGGTGGCCGCAAAACGCTCGATCAGGCCGTCCGGGACAACGCCGGGCGAAATCATGACGGGCAGGCCGGTCGATTTTTTAATTTCTGCGATTATAGCAAGAACGTCGGCAAAATCGTCCTTGTGATAGTGAAGGTCCTCTCCCATCGTCAGGTCGATCAGGTGAACGCCGGACTCCGCCAGCTCCCTGGAAAGGGCGATGATCTCCTCCGGAGATTTCCTGTATCTGCCTATGTCGTTGGACTTCCTGTAATAGCAGAAATTGCAGTCGTTCCGGCACCATGTGGAAAAATACACGAAGCCGTACATAAAGACCTTGTTGGCGAAGTGCTTTTCCCTGGCAGCCCTGGCGGCCTTGAACAGCGCCTCCTGGCCGCCTTCCGCGTCTGCTGAGAGCAGCGCGATAATATCGCGGATCTCCGGCTTTTCGCCAGCCTGTATTCTGCTGATGGTCGCGTCGATGGTCATTGTCATGCTCCTGTCTTCTGCGCTTTTGCTATAGGCAGCCGCCGATGGATCCGCCCTGTCGGCGCAGGATCATCGGCGGCGGTTTTTCGTTGGCGGGGAGCCTGAGAGTCACACTCAGCTACGCAGATTTAGAGTCTGCGCGATCAATTCGATCAGCCCCCCATGTTAAATTCGGTCCCGTGACCCCGATCAGGGCCGCCAAAGAGTTCAATGCGGTCCAGGGATCTGGATCAGGACCGGAACAAGTCGCCGATCATGGCGGCCACTCCTATGGGCAGATAGTCATGGATCAGCCGCAACCTGAATGCGGCCGATGCGTCTTCGTCCAGCGAAAGCGGCACGCCCGCCGCTGCGATCCAGGCGTTATCAGCCAGCATATCGGCGGTCAGCCATCCCCCCTGGGGACAGGCGTCCAGGATCAGAGGGAATTTTTTTATTTCGACTGTGTTGTTTATCGTTGGATATCCTTCCGCGGCCGCAGCTTTTAGCCGGTTTGGATCGATATCATAAGCGGCCGGCAGGGCGTTTTTTCTTTTAAGCTCGGCCAGCATCTCCATGCCGACTTCTCCACAGCCGATGACAAGGGCTCTGCGGCCTTCCAGACCGCCGGACGCGGCCGCCAGGGCCTCCGTGTACCCCCGGGCGGTGGAGGCGCTGTTTTCAGCCAACCTGCCGCGTTTGACGTCGAGGGCGATGAATCTGTCGTCGTCAGCCATGAAAAGGATCCCGGCGCCTTTGGCACAGGCTTCATGAATGCCTGCCACATCGGTCCCGGTGGTGACGAATGCCTGAAGCCCGACACACTTTGCAATGGCGGCGACAGATTCCGAGAATGTGCCGATAATGCCTTGACCGGTGGTGATTGGAACCACTGCCACCTGCGACATGCTCAGTGCCGCGCTGAAATCGCGCTGCGCAAGGCCGCTGATCCGCACAGCCAGACCGCTCAGATCCAAGCCCGTCGTTTTCTTAAGGTATCCGCTATATTCTTCTATTGAGCCGGCTATGTCACGGATCCAGCTTTCCACCAGTCTTGTCATCGTATTTCTTCCCTCATGCGGTGTGCTATATGTTCAGACGGACGCCATCCTGATAGGCGAGGCTTCTGCCCGCCCGTTTGATGTTCTGATACCCCGCCTTGGCCATGGCCAGGCGTTCCAGGCCGAAGCCGATGCCGACCCATGTGTCGAAAATCCCCCATTTGCTGTCGAGGAAATGCGGCCCGTAGGCGCCTGAAGCCACTTCAAGATCGCCGCAGACGATATCAAGAGTTTCACCATAGACCTCCGAGCTGGTGATTTCAAGTTCGTAATCCTCGATGCCGACGGCTTTCATGGCGGACACCGCCAGGCTTCGGAGCCGGTCCATCTGCTCCCCTTCCCTGACGCCGGCCAGCTCAACGAGGTTCAGCATCGTGAATTCGTTCATGTGCTGCGCGCCCTGGGTCTCTTTCCGGAAACAGGGGCCGGCTTCAAAGATCCGGATCGGCTGTCTGGCGACCCGGTGCATTTCGCGCATGATTTCGTACAGGTTCGGCGCCAGCATCGGGCGCAGGCATTTTTTGCCTTCAAGCCAGAAAACCTGGGAAGCCAGCGGATGGTCCGCTCCGATGGTCATTTTTTCAAGCATGCTTTCGGTGATGATGATCGGCGTCACCACCTGCGTAAAGGATTCCTCTTCTGTCAGCCACCCGGTGAGGCGGCTTTCGATCTCGCAGACAAGAGGCCTGTGGTGGAGATTGAGTAGTTTCAGCAATTTCTCCCTGTTTTCCCGCGCCAGAGCCGTTTCATTCGCTTTGAAAAAGCTGTCGCGCTCTCCTTTATCGGCAAATTCGCACTCCACCATTTCAGCGGGCGCGTTCAGTTCGACCAGTCGCTGTTTTTGCGTCACTGTCAGCTTTTCTGCCATATCGATCCCCCCTGTTCCCTTCTTATATTCATTATTCCGGAAAATACATCGCTTTCATAAATTCCGCCTGAAAATCGGCATGGGCGCCAAGCTCGACATGCTCGATCATTTTCGCCAGCCCATGGGCTCCTTCCAGTTGGCGCTTTGACAGCAGCGCCAGGCAGGCGCCTGTGCCTGCTGCGTTTCCGGCCTGAATGATGCGATCCTCGTCGATCGGCGGAAACATGCCGATCCGCATCGCACTTTCTTTTTTTATATAATTTCCGAAGGCGCCGGCGATAATGATGCCATCAAGGCTTTCGGCCGCCGCGCCCAGCTCTTTGAGCAGAAGCGTCGCGCCGGCGTATATGGCGCCTTTCGCCAGCTGGACCTCCCGGATATCTTTCTGTGTGATGACCACGTCGTATTCCTCGTCGCCGTCTCCCTGCCAAAGGACGAATTCTCTGCCGCCCTCACCGTCGCGGAGACGTTCGCAAAGGATGCCGGGAATGCCTGCCGCTTCTGCGGTGTTTCTATCCGACAGCCTTCCCTTTTGATCGATGAGCCCCGCATTCAGCAGCTGGGCAACAGCGTCGATCAGTCCCGACCCACAGATCCCGACAGGGCGTTCACTATCGATGACATCGAGCTCCACTCCGCCGCCCGAGAGCTTAACGCCCTCGATCGCGCCGGCGGACGCCCGCATGCCCTGATAGATGGAGGCGCCCTCGAAGGCCGGTCCCGCAGCCGTTGAGCAGGCTGCCATTCGTCCGCCGCAGGAAAGGGCGATTTCGCCGTTTGTGCCTACATCGACCAGCATCCTGCAGCTGCCGCTGCCGGCTATTCCGGTCGCCAGCACCGCTGCTGTTATATCCGAACCGACATGCCCGGCAATATTGGGCAGAAGATGCACACGGGCCGTCGGCCATATGTTTATGCCAAGATCCTTCGCTCTGATCCCAGGCGCCATCGTGAAAACAGGCACAAAGGGCGATCTTGCCATTTGCCCCGGATCCACGCCAAGAAAAAGATGGCTCATGGTCGTATTGCCCACCACTGTCATATCCCTGATATCCATTGGATCCACGCCGCCGCCTTCTGCCAGATCCTGCAGGATCTCGTTCAGGCATTCCCGGATCCTGTTCGTCAGAACAGGCAGATTCGAAGGATCCCGGACGATACTGTGGATCCTTGAGATCACGTCGGCGCCGAAAGTATTCTGCGGATTCGTGCGGGCGGAAACATCCAGAAGCCGGCCATTAGTCAAATCAAAAAGCATGCCGACCACCGTCGTCGTCCCGATGTCGAAAGCGACACCGTAATTTGCATCGGTGCAGTCACCTGCTTCTATCGCAATGATCTCGCCGCCGGAAACCGTCGCTGTGATCGTGTGGTCTCCATCGTGCAGCGCAGCGGGGATAGACCGGACCGCCTCCATATCCGCTGAAATGCCTTCCCCCGGCAATTGGAGCAGGATCCTGTCTATATCGGCTTTCTGCTCTTCGAGCACTGCCGGCGCTATATGAAGAAAATGCCTGCGCATTCCGGGATCAAGCTCGACAGTCTCCGGCATGATCATCATTCTTGTTTTTCTGGTTCGCGCCGTGTTTATCCGGGGAACTTCAACTACCAGATCATCCGTGACGCGGAGGCGGCAAGCCAGCCTGTATCCGTCCCGGAGCTCCTGCGCGGAAAGCGCGGCGGTTTCCTCTCTGTCCGGGGACGATGTGCCTCCTTCCGCGACCTTGACGCGGCATTTTCCGCATTTGCCCGTGCTGCCGCAGTTGCCGTCGATCAGGACGCCCGCTCTGGCGGCGGCATCCATCAGCTTTTCACCGGCATGGGCTTCATATTCGATATTATCAGGCATGAAAACTATTCTCATTCCGCTTCTCCCAATTTCATTTCTTTATCTCATCGACCGCTTTTCCAGCGCCGGCCCGGCAGTAACTGCAGCTCTTGCCCGGTGAAAGGCAGCTTCTGCAGCCGTCCGGCGGCAGCGCCCCCGGCCGGTCCGTCATGATATAGAACCCGGCGCAGGATTTCAGCGGCAGCATGCAGGCGCTGCCGGTCAGCCTGACGCCGATAGATCCGGCGTCCAGCAACACGAAGAATTTTTCCAGCTGCTGAAGATCCATGCCGTAAAATCCCGGGCCGAACGAATCGGATATGTACCGGCCCCTGCCTTCATCTCTGCCCTCATCACTGCCTTCATCACTGCCTGGATCGGCCGACCCCGCCAGCTCCATCCTGAGAAGATCCCTGCCGGCATCAGCATAGGCGGTTCCCCAGGCGTCCGCATAAAAAAGGTCAATGAGCGATGCGGAAGCCAGATCCATTTCGCCAACGGTCAGGATGAACGCAAAGACCCTGCGGACCGCGTCCGGGTCGACCTGTTCGAAGGCGCTGCAGCTGAAGCGGACGCCGCCCGCCGCAATGGAGGTGCCGTCGATCCGCGCATCGTCAAAGGACGATACAACGGCCCGGATGTCTATCATCGGGCGGATACGTTCCCTCACCTCAAGTCCCGCCTGTATCAAGCCGTTTATTTTCTCTTTCTTTGCCGGATCCGCCCCGTCAAAGCCGCAAATCGTCCTGAAATATTTTTCGGCTGGTCCGTCAGCCATGGCGGTCGCGATGTGGACGACTTCGTTTATCATAGTCCCAAAATCCCTTTTAATTCAGGCTCGAGGGCGGCGGTGATCAGGCTCAGCATCCTGATGCCGACAGCGGATATCACCACAAATTCCGTATCCGCCAAAGGCGCATCCCACTTTGCGCAATCGATATGGCGGCCGACGCCGCTTATTTCGAAATTTCCCCGGTCGGTCACGGCAAATCCCTTGATCCGGTACGAATACGCCGCTACGCTTTCCAGGAACTTCTCGAGGGCGTCGAACGGTAATATCCGGTCCGCTTTTAAAACGAAGGTCTTGGGCCTTGTTTCCAGGGTGTTCGTCGTCTCCGAGGCCTCCTTCGATACGGGTGCAAGATCGTTTATTGCCTTTTTGATATCGACTCTGCAAAATGAGGTGATATATATATGGATAGATGGATTTATTTCACTGATCCTTTCGGATACGTCCATGATGGTCTTCTCCGGCGCGAGATCGGCTTTGTTGATGATCGCAGTGGCGCTGTATTCCACCTGATGCTCGAGCGCCGGCAGCAGATCGCAGAGCTCCAGGAAATTTTCGGCGTCGATGACGCACAGCGCTCCCCGGTAATCATAAGGCGTCCTGACCTGCGCACCGATCGACGCCAGGATCTGGCCCATATTGGATGGGTCCGCCAGCCCGGAGGCTTCGATAAATATAAAATCAAGCTCCCTGCCGGACATTTCGATCAGGGCTTTGAGAAAATTGTCCTTGATACAAGCGCAGAATATCGAGCCGTTGCTGAGCTCCGCCATCGCGATGCCGTCGCGCCTGAGAAGTACGGCGTCAATATTCACCGAACCGAATTCATTGACGATGACGCCGATCTTCCGATCGCCATAAGCGCTTATGAGTGCCTGCATCAGCGTCGTTTTGCCGGCTCCCAGAAATCCCGTTATCAGTATCAGCCTGTTGTATCCCATATGTTTTCCCTTGTCTTTATCCATGATAGCAGGATAGCAGACATGGCGCCTGCTATCCTGATCATTATATCCAATATACTGTGTCAGATCAGTGCGGCTGCGTTTTCAGACATGCGCGCCGCCCATCGTCTATTACCGATTGGTTTTATTCATGTTCCACGGTTTCTTTCGGGATGCTGAAGTCGCATTCCATCAGAGGCACGACCTTTGTCTTGTACTTCCATTTGTACCAGAAGTACAGCAGCGGCGTGACCGGGATCAGGATGTAGTTGGTGATGA